>Ga0193752_1001295_pt1 | contig 21054 bp, 15 predicted proteins | sample H1c1metaG_FD_144924 | JGI IMG/M metagenome (GOLD analysis project Ga0193752, IMG submission 144924) | Soil microbial communities from a riparian zone of the East river system, Colorado, United States - H1c1 | ecosystem: Environmental > Terrestrial > Soil > Riparian zone | place: USA: East River...
GAATTCGATGTGATTGCAGATCATTCATAAGACGGATAAGCAACATAGACGCTCAGGACCTAACAGTATTGCGCATTTATCACTAGTTTTGCCCAGATGTCTATTGAAGTAAGCAATCTCTCAAAAATGTATGGCGAACAGAAAGCGGTAGACGCAATTTCTTTCCGCGTGGACAAAGGTGAGATCGTTGGCTTCCTTGGACCCAACGGAGCCGGAAAATCTACTACGATGAAAATCATCACTGGTTTTCTTAAACAGGATGATGGTGAAGCCATAGTATGTGGTATCAATGTGAAGGAAAAACCGCTGGAGACCAAAACTAAAATTGGCTATCTGCCGGAAGCCAATCCCTTGTATTATGAAATGTATGTGAGGGAATACCTTGATTTTATAGCTGATGTGCATCAGGTGAAAAACAAGAAACAACGCATCGAAGAAGTTATAACTACAGTTGGCTTAACGATAGAAAGCAAAAAGAAGGTTGGTCAATTATCAAAAGGATATAAGCAGCGTGTTGGACTGGCCGCAGCTTTAATACATGACCCGGAAGTATTGATACTGGATGAACCTACAACAGGTCTTGATCCGAATCAAATAATAGAAATCCGGGAAGTTATCAGGCAATTGGGACTTAAAAAAACAGTTTTGTTTTCGTCACATATCCTGCAGGAAGTAGAGGCTGTTTGTGACCGGATTATAATTATAAATAAAGGAAAGCTCGTAGCAAATGATACTATTTCAGCACTGCGGGGCAATATGGAACAATCAAAACATATAAAAGTAAGCTTCCAGGAAAAGATTGCACCAACATTGCTGAAGGGACTTCCGGCTATTACCGGGGTTGTACAGGTGGACGATTATAACTGGCAACTTCAGACCACTTCCCCTGATACCCTTCGTAAACAATTGATGGAACTATCTTTGCAAGAAAACCTGAATATCGTTTCTTTGCAAAGCGGCGAACAAAGTCTTGAGGAACTTTTCAGGCAATTAACCAGCTGATGTTTTCAGCGGCAACTTTGTTTACAATCACAATTCAATTATTATTGCCAATTATAAATTAACAATACAATGAGTTACATTTCGGAGATTCATGCAAGACAAATTTTAGACAGCCGGGGAAATCCAACTATCGAAGTTGATGTTCTGACAGATGAAGGCGCACTCGGTCGCGCTGCCGTACCAAGCGGTGCAAGTACCGGGATTCACGAGGCAGTGGAATTGCGCGACGGAGATAAGAAGAAATATGTTGGAAAGGGAGTACTGAAAGCAGTAAAAAATGTGAATACGGTTATTTCCGATAAATTACTCGGATTTGATGTTGCAGATCAGACCGGACTTGATCAGGCACTGATAGACCTTGACGGAACTCCGAATAAATCAAGCCTGGGAGCCAATGCAACACTGGCTGTTAGTATGGCGGTTGCGAAAGCAGCAGCAGCTGAATCGGGCCTGCCTTTATTCCGTTATGTCGGTGGAACCAATGCTAAAACATTGCCGATCCCGATGATGAACATTCTGAACGGAGGTGCTCATGCTGACAATAAAATTGACTTCCAGGAATTTATGGTTATGCCAATCGGAGCTACCAGTTTCAGCGAAGGGTTACGTTGGGGCGTTGAGATATTTCATGCATTGAAAACTGTTCTGAAGAAAAAAGGATACAGCACAAACGTTGGTGATGAAGGCGGTTTTGCACCTAATATTCAAAGCAATGAAGAAGCGATAGAAACGGTTCTGACAGCTATCACTGCTGCCGGCTACAAGGCAGGATCACAGATTGCAATAGCTATGGACGCGGCAAACAGTGAACTTTGGGATAGCAAAAAGAAAAAATATGTTTTTCATAAAAGTGATGGCAAAGAAATGACCAGCGAACAACTGGTTAAATACTGGGAAAGCTGGGTCAAAAAATATCCTATCATTTCTATCGAAGATGGAATGGCAGAAGACGACTGGAATGGATGGAAGCTGCTCACAGAAACTATTGGCAGCAAATGCCAGCTGGTAGGTGATGATCTGTTTGTAACAAATGTTACCCGCATCCAACAGGGAATTGATAAAACAATCGCAAATGGCTTGCTTGTGAAAGTTAACCAGATCGGAACCATTACAGAAACGATAAACGCGGTGACACTGGCTCAACATAACGGCTACAACACCATCATGAGTCATCGCAGCGGTGAAACAGAAGATACAACGATCGCTGACCTGGCTGTAGCGCTTAATTGCGGACAGATTAAAACAGGTTCGGCTTCACGTACTGACCGAATGGCAAAATATAATCAGCTGATACGAATTGAGGAAAGTCTTGGTTCCAATGGAATTTATCCTGCGGGCAAAATAAAATTTGGGAAGTAATTTAATTTCGGCTACTGATCAGTGTTGTTAAATATAATACTGATCAGTGCCTTTTACTTTATAAAAATTAAGCTGTGAAACTCATACAACAACTTCCATCCTGGCTTAGAAACAAATACTTTATAAGTGTAGTTGTGTTCCTGGTATGGCTGACGTTTTTTGATGACCGCGATATCGTGAACCAGGTCAGGCACACGCATGAGTTAAAACAGCTTGAAAAAAGCCGCGATTATTACCTCGAGGAAATACGTACTACCTCCGCCGAACTGGATAAACTTAAGTCTGACCCGGCAACACTCGAAAAGTATGCACGGGAAAAATACCGCATGAAGAAGGATGACGAGGACCTTTTTATCATTCCCGACTAGTTTCCCGATCTATTCTGCCTGATCCTTTCCTACTGCCCTCAGCCGGATTGTTTTCTGTTAGCTTCCGGATAGTTTCGTAATTTTACTATTCTATCTTCCGAAATCATTTATTACTTTACTACCCGTTAACTTCGTTCAGGAGTTAATCTCCCCCGAGTCCCGATCCCTTTGAAAATCACAGAAATCCCAATCCCGTGCAATAAGATCATTCTTTAAGCGTTTTTGTACACGGACGGACACCCGAAACTGACTATTTCGGATTTTTTTGGACATAAATGGATTTGCACATGTATTTACTCTTTACACCAGAGGAACTCATACAGTATTTGTATAAAGAGACCTCTAACGAAAAAACAATTGCTATAGAAGCAGCTCTCCGTGAAGACTGGACCCTTCGCGAGAAACTGGAAGTTCTGAAAGCATCTACGCAGAAATTAGATAACATCCTCGAATCACCAAGAGCAGAAGTGATAATGAACATTATGAATTACGCCCGTACTACCGAGGTGAATTCCGTTTCCTGACCATTGATTTCGTAATATCTTACTGTAATTTCGTGCTCATTTAAGAAATGACACGGAAAGAACGCTACAAATTTGTAATAGATTATTTTCAGCAACACGCTCCCAATGCGGAAACTGAACTTATTTATGATAACCCGTACCAGTTACTGGTGGCTGTTATTTTATCTGCCCAATGTACAGACAAGCGGGTAAACCTCACCACGCCTGCAATCTTCGTCAAGTATCCCGATGCTCACACGCTTGCGAGGGCCAGTTTTGAAGAGTTGGCCCCATTCATCAAAAGCATATCCTATCCCAACAACAAAACAAAACATCTTTTGGGCATGGCCCATTTGCTGGTGGAGCAATTTAACGGAGAAGTGCCCCTAACGGTTGAGGAGCTTATTCAACTGCCCGGTGTTGGCAGGAAAACAGCCAATGTTATAACATCTGTTATTGACCAGCAACCTAATATGGCTGTGGATACACATGTATTCAGGGTTTCGGCCCGGCTTGGCCTCACGCAGGGTGCCAAAACCCCGCTCGCAGCCGAAAAACAGTTAATTTCATTTCTGCCAACTGAACTGGTGCATAAAGCGCATCACTGGCTGATCCTACATGGAAGATATATTTGCGTTGCCCGTAACCCGAAATGCGAACTATGTGGACTGCGGCCCATCTGCCTCTACTATCGCAATCTCGTGAAACCGGGAGCCATCTTACCACGATAAAAACTCTTTTTCTCCGGTAGTTGCAACTTATCACCCCCAATAATGGTTATTAAACCGCCCATCATTGGGTGAATTTTAATTTAATCTTAATATCTACTTTTGTAAAATATTTAAAACGGTCAGCCGTCAATCTTAATATTAAATCGGCATGTGATGGAATGTAACTCTATAAATTTCAATTCAGTATTATCTTTTCGCCCTCTCCTAAATACCTGGGAAGATCTTGCTAAGAATGGACGCGAAGGATCAAGACAACTTTACAGTGAGCTGCTTGAAAAGGTAAATCAGTTTCCCGAGCTTACTCAACCTATTATTGATGAAGCGGTTATTGAAAAACACCGGAACCTGGTTGACCAGATGATGGCCACTATTTTCCCTGTAACGCTTTCAGACACGGAAGATCTGTACGGGGCAATTATACCTTTCAAAAACCAGATCGTCTATGGCTCGGATAAATTCAACAAAATTTTCCGGAGTAGTTCCGACAATAAGATCGTCATGCCGGCTATGCATGATTTCAATACACTTGAAAAAGAAAAGCTAAACAGTGCCTACCAGCTCATTTTGTCAAGACTTTACAAAATTCCGGTCCCTGATATCATGACAACCGTACATTCATATTATTGTGAAAATACGTCGCTTGATAAGTATATGGAAATAGAAATAGACACCCGTTTTATAACGGTACGTTACCTGGGTGAACTTCCTGCCTTACCAGCCGCATGTCTGAATGGATGGATCAGCGGATATGAAGTTCCGGATATCCCCGGTATTCAACAGGCTTTTGACCTTGACAATTTCGAGTTTGAAGGAATGGTGATTATTAATCTTAAAGATGTAACCGAACGGGAAGTTTATAATATTATCCGAAATCGGTTACTCACAATAGATAATTTTTCTGACGCTACTATTTTTAGTGAACTGCAACGCCAGATCCAAAACCTTGTCGGCGTTCCCGAAGTAAAAACTGCTATCAAACCGTTTTATCGTGTTAACGATCATTTGGTTATTTCCGAACTTTATTCAAACAGTAAAATACCTGAAAAAACCATTCCTTCACCGGAGAAAGTTAGTCAGTTATATAACACCGCAAAAGAGGCATTTAAAAATTCTCAAACACCTTTATTATTAACGCATATTGATCAAACTATACTTAGCAAATATCCTTTCCTTGAACCAGTTGTGAAAATGGGTTTTAAAAGTGGTATTATGTGCCCGCTGTTTACCGCATCGAAAGTGCTGATCGGAATGGTAATTATTATGTCCGAAAAGGAACAGCAGTTCACCTGGAAACATGTTGCAAAACTTGAACCTGCTATTCCGTTGTTTAAGCTCGCTCTCGAGAAGACCCAGCAGGATCTGGATCATCAGGTCGACAGGGTAATTAAAGATCAGTTTACTGCAGTACAGGATGCTGTTGAATGGCGGTTCACCGAAGCTGCATTGGATTACCTGATCAATAAACGGAAGGGCGAACAAATCAAGATAGAACCCATAACGTTCAATCATGTTTATCCTTTATATGGTGCAATTGATATCCGCAATTCATCGGTTGAAAGAAACCTTGCCATACAGCAGGATTTACTTGAACAGTTGAAACTTGCACAGAATATTATCAAACTTGCAAAAAAACAGACTTCATTTCCATTACTGGATGAGATCCTTTTTAAGTTGAAAAAGTATATTCACTCGGTTAATAATATCTTGTTTGCGGATGAGGAAATTGCTATTCATCATTTTCTGAAAACAGAGATCGTAAATATGTTTACGCATATCCAATCGATCATTCCTTCGCTTGATGAAGAGATCAAGACATATCTTAATGCTATTGATTCACCCGTCGAAATGCTTTATAATCACAGAAAGTCCTATGAAGAAAGCATAACTACAATCAATAACGAAGTGGCGAGATTTATTGATGAAGAACAAAAAGCGGCACAAAAGATATTTCCACATTACTTTGAACGTTTTGCAACAGATGGGGTGGATTTTAATATTTACATAGGGCAGTCAATTACGCCTGATAAAAAATTCGATTTCTTTTATCTTAAGAATCTTAAGATCTGGCAACTGAACACGCTGGCAAAAGCGGCGATACTTACGCATAAATTGCAAAAGAAACTTGCCGTACCGTTGCAGACATCTCAATTGATACTGGCGCATAGTCAGCCGATCTCAATAAGTTTCAGAACCGCCGAACGCAAGTTTGATGTTGATGGTGCATATAACATACGGTATGAGATTATAAAGAAACGTATCGATAAGGTGCATATCAAGAACTCCAATGAAAGGCTCACCCAGCCAGGAATGCTGGCAATAGTTTATTCACAGACGCATGAGGCGAACGAGTATCTTGAATACATTGATTTTCTTCAAAGCCAGGGGCTGCTTACCGGTGAAGTTGAAAAATTTGATCTTGAGGATCTGCAGGGAGTTAGTGGTATGCGTGGATTGCGTGTCGGGGTTAATTTTGATGAAGCTATTGAAGTTCCGCAATTGAAGCCGGCGATGAGCAGCTAATAAGCTGCCCTCCTGCGAAGGAGGGCGGCGAGCGGAGCGAGCGGGTGGTTGTTCTTTGGTCTTCGAAGGTTATTAGTATGCGGTTACCAAAAAACAACCACCCCGTGCCTTCGGCACTTCCCCTCCTTCGCCCGCCATGGCAAGCACAGGCGGGCGAGCAGGAGGGGAGTTAAAATAATTTTTATGCCCGATACAAACCCTACCGATATTTCTGCCTGGAGTAAATGGATTACAGGGGTTAGCCTGTTTTCGGGTTTCGGTTGTATCACCGTGCTGGTGGCCAAAGGTGTTGGTGAAAAAAATATCATCAATATGAAACTGTCTATTGTTTTCTTCCTCGTTACTATCCTGGTGGCGTGGATAATTCAATTGGCAATCGCATTGAAGGTTACCGGCAAATTGCTTATAATTCTTATAGCGCTTGAAATAGTGATGTTTTCACTTTCGACATTTTATCTTGCCAGGTGGGTTTGGAAATTTCCACCTATAAGCTCCCCTCCTGCGAAGGAGAGGACGGCGTCGAAGACGACAGGGGTGGTTTTTTTTGAATCCGCATCCTCTTTTAGCGTGCGGAACCAACGAACAACCACTCCCTCGCTACGTTCGTTCCCCTCCTTCGCAGGAGGGGAGCTTTTAAAACTCAAATCCTAAACTCACAAATGGCAAACCGCCATCAGATGAGAAACCATAACAGGCAGCAATAACATAACGTTTGCCAGGAGCAAGCCATACACCACCACCATATCCATTATGCCATTTATCCGAGTTTTCATCTTTAACCCACACACGACCCACGTCGTGAAAGGCCAGTAAACCAATGGATCCAGGCAAAATATATCCTCGGAAATCAGCGATCCTTATCCGGACATCAATATTATTATAAAACATCCGATCACCGGCAAACCTGAACTTGCGGTAACCTCTCAGGTTTTCCAATCCACTCAGATATTGCGCCTGAAAGAACTCATATTTTCCAAAATTAATTCCTCCCCCAACACGGGCGGCAATTACAAGATCAGCTGGTACTTTGAAACTCATATATACTGAAAGATCTGAAGCAAGCTGGGCAAAATCATTCGTATAATCATTTAATCCTTTGATCAGCCGTGCTGTATTCTTCCATAAAATACCGCGGCCCGGAAGCATCTGATTATCGCGATTATCTATGTTTGCTTCGAACTGCCAGCCCAAAAAAGTTTTTTTCTCATACAAAACAGCAGTGTCAACACCTTTGAGATCAGGCTGCGAAATAAAGCGTCCTTTATTCTCATCACGGTCGATCCAGTAATGCTGAAACACCGGACCAGTAAGCAATGAAAGACTGGACCCCGAATTGGTCCGCAGCATAGCAAATCCCTGGATCAGATTATAACGGGAACGGTAATATGGGATTTTTTTAGAGCCTTCATTTTCAAAAACAGTTTCATTACCGATCCCAAAAAAGTTTTGTATGTTATCAGGAGCTTTGACATCTGTTTCTCCAACAATATCAGTTTTACCGATCACATCCACAGCATCAAGTTTGTATTGGAAGCTATAGGCCCCAGTTCCCAAAGCTTTGTTGGCACGAAGAAAGTGAATGATCTTATGTGGTTCCTTCCTGAATCCGTGCCTCGTGTTTTTAAGCGACAAACCCAAAAACACTCCATCATCCGGATTAAAGGCGACCGAAATAAACGGCGCCAGAATATTGTATTTATATGCTCTTCGATCATATCGGTTTATCTCCGGATTATCCGAAAGTTTGTTGTGTGAGCTGCCCGTACCTGTTATAGAATTAGCTTCCGGAGCAAAATCATAATATAGCGTTTTAGTACGCGCTGCCGAAGAATTATTGACTACCTGATCTTTACCTTCTCCCCCTATAATACGGATCTTTATCGTTTTTGAAACATCTCCTGAAATTTGTATGCTATCGGATCCGCCCTGACCCCAAAGCCGGATCTCTTTTGTTGCGGCCGGATTAAACACCCGCTCAAATAATCCGTCTGACAACTCTCCTTCCTTATTTATCTTGATCATTTTAACCAGCACAGTGCCATCACTGTTCCGCTTTACATCGAAAAATTCACGTTTATCCGAACCGACAACATCTACCTCCTTTTCCAGGAAATGATAATATTGTAACATCTCATCTTTAAAAAAATTTCTTCTTTGTTTGAGTGTTTCCGCAATCCAGACACTACGGTACTTTTTAATTTCCACAGGCTGAAGACTTATTGCTGAATCAATAACCCGTTCGGTCATCTTTGGAAGAAATGAATCAATAGCACTTATCCATACCTGCTCATCCAGGGCATTTAAAAATGAACGGTCAAAATACCTCGCGTTGAAATTAAATGTGTTGATATTCCTGGCCCTTTTCCGAAAGCCCTGAAACTTTGGAAGTATCCACGAACTGCTGATAAATCTGGGAATAGCACCGTTATTAATAAAAAACGGCTGATCCCTATCCCTTGGAATCGGATAAAACTTTTTGTCCTTTGACTTTTTGGTCCCTTCATTCCCCCACCGCCATTGATCTTCATGGCGGTCAAAATCCATAATAAACATATCAAGCAACCGTGCAGTTAGTACAGCATTTTCATCAACAGTATTATCATTGTCTTCTTGCATCTTTTCAATGACCTCTGTGGAATTATATGTTTTTTTGATATTAACAGGCTCACGCTCCTCAAACAGGTACAGTCCATTTGCAAAATCAGATCGGTACTGTTTAAGCGCGGGATCATCAGGCACATATACAATCTGAGGATTGGCATGCGGAATTCCTGCTGCAGCGGCAAGAGGTGGTACAGACAGGGCGGCATACGGATAAGAAGCTGAAACCCCATCTACCACTGCATCCTTAATAAAGGTTTGCCTGAATTCTTCGGGAAGGGTTCTGTCGGGGAATTTTTCGATGCTTCTCAATACATATTGATCACCTTTCGAATCCTCCAGTCTCAGCGACTTGGATTGAAAGCCACCACCTCTTTTTACAGGAGTCAACCCTCCTTTTTCTTTCTGAATATCAAATGTCTTCACTTTGACCGGTGTTGTCCATTCTTCGCGGTAATTGCTTCCCATCAACCATTTTTTAAAACCGCCTGCCTTGTAATATGGTGCAGCGACCAGCGACATAGAATCAGGAAAGTTACCACGCTTCTCTTCCACAACATCTTTCAATGATTCTTTAAGACCAGGCATTTGATAAGTAAAAATCGGGTTTTCGGGTGATGATGACTGTGAGGAATAGAATTTCAGGATAACTTTACCTGACTTTAAAACCTCCAACACGCCAAAGCCTGTGCCTTCATCTTTGAAAACAGTGCCTTTACCATTTCTGACCTGCGTTTCTTTGGAACCCGCGCCACTTACGATGTATTGTTGCCCCTGCTGCACGATGTATTGTAAAGTATGTTCATGCCCCGCAATACGAATACAGTAAGGATGTGTTGATAATACCTCATCGATCTTTTTGATGTAGTCTTTATATTCCGGATGTTTCAGATCCTGGATATTACCGAATACACCCCTTGATATCGGATATATCGAACCAATGACAGGCAGAGGAATATACAGGTTCTTATTGACTTCAGTGAGCGGAAAAATATGCTGCTTCCAGGTAAAATATCCACCGTGTTCACCGTTGGTTTTAAAAGGATGATGCGCAGCATAAACAACAATTTTGTTCCTGTTGCGATAAAGAATATCCTTGAGCTGTATAACAACCTCATCTTCTGTTTTACAGTCACAGTCCGATGTTTCGCCGGGCCTGTTTTCCCTTTGCAGCCACCACTGACTATCAACTGCAATCATCACGACCGATTCGCTCAGGGGAATCTCTACCGGGCCGGGACAACCATTTAATGGAGTAAAGAAAACGTTCGTAAGATTCCTGGATTTTACATAATTCTCCTCGTTCTTCAATTGATAAACTCCTCTGGCACGGCCCTGCATCCAGTCATGATTACCAGGAATAAAATAGCCTTTCGCGCCTTTACCATTCAGCACATCGATCTGCAAATCCAGTATTTTTTTCTTTTCTCCATAGGTAGACGACTGAATATCCGGGAAACCCACCGGATAAATGTTATCGCCCAGGTATACCACGGCGTTATTACTGTCTTTCAATGAAAATAACCTGGTTACCAGTTCCAGCTCAGGTTGTTTTCCATGAAGGAGCATGCCGGCATCACCGACCATTATGATCCGTTGCATAATTGAATCACCCTGGCCGCTGGCCGTAAGGCTTCCAATAGAAAGAAGGAAAAATAGACAGAACTTGTGCATGCAGTTTTTTTTGACGACCATTCCCTTCAGAACCAGGTTTTGGATCGGGGTTATTTTATATGGACTTCATTATTTAAGGTTTATATGGGAATTTAATGATTGTTCCCTTGCCCTGTAAACCTTCATTTGAAATAAACATATCTCCTGAAGGTGAAAAACAGATGCCTTCAGGTTGTGCAAACAAATCCGGATTAAGTGAATAAACTTTTTCCACTTCCCCTTTTAATGAACAGATCAATAATGCTTTTCCAACGGAGGCAATCACAAAAAGTTTATTCAATATAGGATGAATCGCTGCTGCAGAAGGCTTGCATTCTGCGGAATAATCTTTCATTAACTTTGTAACCTCCTTCAACGATATCGCGTAGTAAGGTTCTGTGGAAAAAGTATCTGCAACAGGATCGAAGCTGTAAGCCAGTTGTGCTTCATCCACCCGTCTTTGTTCCTTGGACAATAAAACCAGTTTACCTGCCTGTTTATCATAATACAAGCTTTCAAATTCTATTTTCTTTTTTTTGGGAAAATCGAATTCCTGTGCTTTTGACGGATCCGCTACCGGAATACGGTGAACATTTCCTTTACTTTCGATAACATAATAGATACTGTCTGCAAAAACAATGTCTTCATAGTCCCCCTTGTCACCGAATTTTACGGAAGCCGGTTTTCCCGATGTAAAATCAACCGTGAATACTTTTCCGTCTTCGTCGTTAATCGCAGCCAGAGTTCGGTTATTTATATAGGTAATCCCTGAGATCTCAAGCAATTGTTTATGTAAGACAAATATCTCCTTTGTTTTACTGTCATATCCAGGCAGGTCTGGCAGAAAGGATTTGCCGCTTTGCCCGTTGCAGGAAAGCAGGGAGATAACAATAAATAACCGGACACTGGTCCATAAGCTGAGTTTCGTAAACAAACCGGTATATTGAACCATAGATCCAATTTTAAAAACTACGGGAGATCCAAATCTAATATTGCTTAATTTCAAAGCTCAAAGTTAATAAAGCATGACTGAAGCCGATCAACAATTATTGATACAGGTTAGGCAATATGTTGTCAATATTTTCAACACGAAAGTGAATGGTGCTTTCATTTTTCACAACCTCGATCATACAAAGGATGTGGTTAAGGGCTGTGAATTGCTTGCTGATTACTACCAGATCAGCAGCGAAGACAAGGTTCCATTGATCGTGGCTGCCTGGTTTCATGACACAGGTTATTCGGGAGGCACGGCTAAGGATCATGAATACCTGAGCGCAAAAATAGCCACAGAATTTCTTGAAGGAAAAGCCGATAAAACCTTTATCTCCAAGGTGACCAGGTGCATAGACAGCACTAAGGTTCCGCAGTCGCCCGGAAGCCAGATAGAAATGATTTTGTGTGATGCGGATCTTTTTCACCTTGGTACCGAAAGCTTTAATGACAGGAATAAGTTACTGAGAAAAGAAATTAATAAGCTAAGTGATAAAAAAATCAGTAAAAAGGAATGGCATAAAATCAATCTGAACTTCTTGCACCAACATCAATACTTTACCAGTTACGGCAAGGAAAAACTGGAACCCGTTAAACAGAAATTTATCCAGGAATTAGAAAAGAAAAGCTTTGAAGATGAGCCGGATGAGATTTTAAATATTTCCTTTCCGGTTGCGGGGATGGCTGATAAAACTGTGTCTCCGGTAACTAAGCCTGTAGCTTATACAGCAGCTGACAAAATGAAGATTGCTTCAGAGAAGCTAAAACCGGATATAGACAAATTGAAAAAGGATAACAAAGTGGAGAGAAGTATTTCCACGATGTTCCGCATCATTTCAGACAATCATGTAAGTCTTAGCCAGATGGCAGATAGTAAGGCAAACATTATGATCTCCGTTAATACCATTGTGATGTCGATACTGGTTTCAGTTCTTCTTGGCAAACTGCAGTTTTATCCTGAATACATTTTGCCTACAATTATTTTACTGGGTGTTTGTCTTTCGGCAGTAGTGTTCGCGATCCTGGCAACAAGGCCGAACGTAAGCCAGGGGACTTTTACCAAAGAAGATATCATTAACAAAAAAGTGAACCTGTTATTTTTTGGGAACTTTTATAATATGAGTCTTCCTGATTATGACTGGGCAATGAAGGAGATGATGAGTGACCGGGAATATCTGAATAGCAGTATGATCAAGGATATTTATTTCCTGGGGGTTGTGCTTGCGCGGAAGTATAAATATCTGAGGATATCGTATAATATTTTCATGTTCGGGCTGGTGCTGGCCATAGTGGCTTTCGGTATTGCGTTTGTGATTGCCGAAGGCAGCTAAAGCTGCCCTCCTGCGAAGGAGGGCGGCGAGCATAGCGAGCGGGTGGTTGTTTTTTGGTCTTCGAAGGTAATTAGTACGCGGTTACCAAAAAACAACCACCCCTGTCGTCTTCGACGCCTTCCCCTCCTTCGCAGGAGGGGAGCTTTTATTTTACCATTTCCCTAAGCTTCTGTACCAACTCTGTTTTGGTAATAGGTACACCCATAATTTTGTTGTAGCCTTTTGCATCCACCAGATACTGGTCACGAATAATTTTAATGAGCTGACCATTATTGATCTCCGGAATTAATACCTGCTCATAATTTTTCAAAATGTCACCCAGGTTTCTTGGGAAAGGCCGTACGTAACGCAGATGTGCATGCGCTATTTCATAACCCTCGGCCAGCAGCTCAGCCACTGCACTCTTTATAGAGCCATAGGTCGATCCCCAACCAAGTACAAGCAACTTACCTTTCTGAGGACCACTATCAATATGCTGTTCCGGAATATATTCCGCGATTTTATCAACTTTTTCCTGACGTATTTTAACCATCAATTGATGGTTCTCAGGCTCATAGTTTACATTACCTGTGATGTTCTGTTTTTCCAATCCGCCGATCCTGTGTTCCAGTCCCGGAGTGCCTGGAATGGCCCAGGGGCGTACCAGTTTTTCATCTCTCAGATAAGGCTGGAACTTATCTTCACCATGTCCCAACTCCGTTTTAAACTGTACCGTGATGGGTGGAAGCTCATCACTTTTGGGAAACTTCCAGGGTTCAGCGCCATTCGCTATGTAGCCATCACTTAAAAGAATTACAGGTGTCATATGCTGAACAGCGATTCTGACGGCTTCATAAGCCACTTCAAAACAGTCACTCGGCGTTGAAGCAGCTATTATCGGCATTGGACATTCCCCGTTCCTTCCGTAATAAGCCTGCATTAAATCACTTTGTTCAGTTTTGGTAGGAAGCCCGGTCGAAGGTCCGCCACGCTGTACATTTATAATCAGCAATGGAATTTCGAGCATCACTGCCAGGCCAATAGCTTCGCCTTTTAAAGCCATGCCAGGTCCGGAAGTTGTTGTAATCCCAAGGGACCCGCCATAGGAAGCGCCTATTGCCGCGGTTACACCGGCAATTTCATCTTCCGCCTGAAATGTTCTGATGCCAAAAGCCTTGTGGCGGCTCAATTCATGTAATATATCAGAGGCGGGGGTAATAGGATATGTGCCGAGAAATATCCGCAGCCCGCTTTTTTGAGAGGCAGCGATCAATCCATACGACAAAGCCTGATTACCCATTATCGAGCGATAAACGCCCGGATCCATTTTTGCTTTTTCAACCCGGTACCTGCTTGTAAATGTTTCAACCGTATCACCATAATTATATCCCGCCTGCAATGATTTAACATTACTGTCATAGATTTCCTGCTTCTTTCCAAATTTTTCACGCAGGAAGCCGATAGTATTTTCCATATCACGGTTATACATCCAGTAGAGATAACCCAGTACAAACATATTTTTAGCCCGATCTTTCTCCTTTGTTCCCATAGTGATATCCTTGAGCGCCTCTCGGGTAAGACGCGTCACATCAATTTTTGTCACCTGGTAATTGCCAAGACTTTCATCTTCCAGGGGATTGACACCATCCGGATAATTAGCCAGACGAAGATTCTTCGCGTCGAAGCCATCAGTATTTGCGATGATCTTTCCGCCCTTTTTTAGTGCTTTCAGATTTGCTTTTAATGCAGCAGCATTCATTGCTACCAAAACATCGTATTCATCACCGGGGGTAAAGATCCGGTCGCTTGAAAAGCGTAGCTGATAACCACTTACCCCGGGCAAAGTACCCTGCGGGGCTCGGATTTCAGCCGGAAAATCCGGAAAAGTAGACAGGTCCAGACCCAGCAATGCGGTATTATTCGTGAATTGACTTCCCGTCAACTGCATGCCATCGCCGGAATCGCCGGCGAATTTTATGATAACCTCTTGTAGAACTTCTTCTTTGCTGCTCATTGTTACAAAATTATGGAAAATCATTGATCCCCTCCTGCGAAGGAGGGGAGACGTCGAAGACGGCGGGGTGGTTGTTTTTTGGTCTTCGAATATAATCAGAATGCGGAACCAAAGAACAACCACCCCATGCCTTCGGCATTTCCCCTCCTTCGCAGGAGGGGAGCTTTAACGAAGCGCCTTATAAATCACTTCCTGGACCTTTGGCCGTACATTGATTTTTCCGAATTTGTTCTGGTCGGGGCTGTTTACCCTGTTCGACAGGAAAATATAAGTGAGATTATACTTTGGATCTACCCAGAAACAGGTTCCGGTAAAACCGGTATGACCAAATGTTTGCGGTGAAACAGAAAATGACGGATACGGTTCCTTGCGCGAAGTATTATCCTTTTCGGGTTTATCAAAACCATACCCCCTCCTGCTGATCCCACTCTGATATGCCGTAAACAATTTTATAGTTTCCTTTTTAAAGAATTGATGGCCATTATAAGCTCCATTGTTCAGCAATACCTGGCAGAGCACGGCAAGATCATAAGCAGTGCTGAACAGCCCGGCATGACCGGCAACACCACCAAACATAGCAGCACCGGGATCATGCACATCCCCATGAACCAGCTGTTTTCTGAATAACTGATCGTCTTCTGTAGGAGCTATGCGATTGATAGAAAAACGGTTCAGCGGCTTAAATCCTGTCGAACGCATATCCAGTTTATCGTAGAACTCTTTTTTTACATACTGATCAAGCGGAAGTCCCGATATCGCTTCTACCACCTTGCCAAGAAATATAAAATCATTGTCACTGTATATATAATTATTTTTTGGACCAACATCACTTTTCAAAATCCTGTTATAGATAGTGTCCATCCAATCGTCGCGCATATACATATTCTCAGCTACTCTCAAAGTGTGCATGGAATCCTGCTTTGGTACATACACGAAATTTTTGGTCATACCCCCGGGTACCGTATCAATCGTTTCCCTGTAAAAAGGAATAAAAGACTTCAACCCTGCCTGGTGCAATAAAATGTCTTTAATAAGCATATCCTGCTTATTGGTTCCTCTTACCCATGGCAGATAATCGCCCAGTTTCTTAGTCAGCTTTAGCTTGCCTTCATCAAATAATTTCATGACAGAAATCGTTGTAGCCATTATCTTGGTTACCGATGCCAGGTCATACATTGTCTGCGGATACACCTCTTCTGTGCTATCATAACTGAGATGACCAAACGCCTTTTCATAAACGATCTTTCCATCTTTTGCCACCAGCACAACTGCACCTGGAATCGCCTGCTGTCTTATAGCATCTTCCACTATTGAGTCGATACCAAGCAACTGATCTTTTTTGAAACCCAGATCTGTGGGACGAACTTTTCGCAACATATGCTCTTCACTGAGCCCGTATCCATAATTGAATGGAGCGCAAACAGTTACCGGGAGTTTACCTTTTGCAAAAAATCTTCCATACAAAAGATCAGCGGCCTTCCGTTGTGTCACCGGATCATCTTCATAACATACAACAAGAACCGGCGCATCGCAAACCTGGGTAACCACGTATGGATTACCGAAAACCATGGTAACTGTTTTATTTTGCTGCTGTACCTGCTTTATAAGGTAATCTGCCGGGCGGCTGATGCCGAAATTATTTATCGGGAACCTATTGAAGTTGTGTAATCCGATTACAATCACGTCATAACGGTTACGCAACAGCGCTAACATTGCATCCGCCTGAGACGAATCCATTTTGTAATCAAAATAGTATGCATTGGCATTATAATCCCTGCGCAATTCACGGGCAAATTCATTATCGCTGTTCAATCCAATTCCGAGATAAGCTACTTTCTTTCCTGTTTTCACCGGAAAGCTTGCTGAATTATCGTTTCTCAAAAGGGTGATCGCATTTTCGGCTACCAGTTTCCGCATCTTTTCAACCCCCGCATTCAGGTCTTCGGTAAGATGCGTCAGCTCCACAGGCTTTATAGAATTGAGACCATACAAATATTTTGCTTTCAGTACGCGCTTTACATGGTAATCTATCTTATCCCAGGTCAGTTTATCATCCCTGATGGCATCGCGGATCTTGTCAATGGCCATAGGAACATCGCCTGGAAGACAAAGCATATCATTCCCGGCAATCAATGATTGAACAGAAGCTTCGCCATCAGGATAATATTTTGCAACACCTTTCATTTCAAGAGCATCAGTGAACGAAAGCCCTTCATATTTTAAATCTGTCCTTAGCAATTTGGTAACGTTGTTATAAGAAATAGAAGTCGGCTTGTTCGAAGCAGTATCAATCGAAGGAATTGATAAATGCGCCACCATCACACTGCCAACACCGGCACTAAAAAGCTGCCTGAAAGGATACAGTTCCAATGAATCCAGTTCAGCGCGGGTTTTATTAATCACCGGCAGATCATAATGTGAATCAACCGACACATCACCATGTCCCGGAAAGTGTTTGGCGCAAGCCATCACACCCACATCCTGCATGCCTTTCATATACTGTAATGCCCAGTCAGCCACCTTGTATTTATCTTCTCCGAACGACCTGTCATTAATTACCGGGTTTGCAGGATTATTGTTAATGTCCACCACCGGTGCATAGTTAACCTGGATACCTATCCGTTTACATTGCTCACCGACCAGTTTTCCGTATGCATAGATGAGATCCGGATCCTGAACAGCTCCAAGCATCATTTGCCTTGGCAATCCTGCTACACTATCAAACCGCATCCCTAATCCATTTTCTCCATCAATGGCGATCAGCACAGGTGTTTTTGCCATTCGCTGATATTGGTTGATCAGGGCCGCCTGTTTTAATGGCCCGCCCTGGAAAAGACATATTCCACCAACATTGTATTTTGTGACGGCTTCTTCCACTTCTTTTTCATAAAAAGTCACCTTTCTTGTTGCACCGGCACCACTCACCGACGACATTCGTACCACCATGAGCTGTGCAATTTTCTGATCCCGTGTCAACGATTGAAAAACGCTGTCTACCCATTTGTCGGCCGCTACCTGTGCCACCACCTGCGCTGTTACCTGAACACTAAGGGCCAGGCCGATTATTATGAACAACTTCTTCATATTTTTCTTTGTGAAATTTTTACAAATTAAGAAAGAATACAGGATATTAGTTGGACAGATTGATTAGGATTGCCTTAAAGTGTGGTTTTCATCTAAAATAGTTGCGTGCCATAATGATTTTACCTAAAATGGATACCGGGGATAACCATGAAAACCAAAGTAAAAGTTTAATTTTGACGCTCGTTTGCATAAACTGCATAAACAAAATTTTCCCTGATCCTGACCTGAAGTTTAGTTTGAGTGTAAGAAAATGACAGATATCATACAGCTTTTATCGGATAATATTGCCAACCAGATCGCAGCAGGAGAGGTGATCCAGAGGCCCGCGAGTGCCGTTAAGGAACTCCTTGAAAATGCCGTGGATGCCGGAGCCACAAATATTAAACTTATTATTAATGACGCCGGTAAATCTCTTATCCAGGTAATAGATAATGGAAAAGGTATGAGTGAAACGGATGCCCGAATGTGTTTTGAAAGACATGCAACGTCCAAAATCAAAAATATCGATGATCTTTTCCGGATTCGCACCATGGGATTTCGTGGTGAAGCGCTGGCGTCAATAGCAGCTGTTGCACAGGTTGAGTTAAAATCCAAAAGAGAAGAAGACGAAACAGGAACATATATCGAAATTGAGAATAGCCTGGTCGTTGTTCAGGAGCCCGTTGCCTGGAACACGGGAACCAGCATTGCCATGAAGAACCTGTTCTTCAATGTACCGGCACGTCGCAATTTTCTTAAAAGCAACGCCTCTGAAATGCGGCATATCGTTGATGAATTCATCCGTGTGGCCCTGGCTTTTCCGGAAGTCTTATTTTCATTCACCGCCAACAATCAGCAGGTTTTTTATCTTGAACGCGGTTCACTGAAACAACGTATCGTCCAGATACTTGGCAATAATTACAATGCCAAACTGGTTACTGTCCAGGAACAAACCGATTACATGAATATTTATGGTTTTGTCGGCAAACCCGAAGCGGCCAAAAAAACCAGGGGCGATCAGTACTTTTTTGTGAACAACCGGTTTATCCGTAGCCCGTATCTAAGTCATGCCGTAATGAGTGCATATCAGCAGATGATCGCTCCCGATAGTTTCCCGTTATATGTTTTGTTTATTGATCTCGATCCATCACAGGTTGATATCAACGTACATCCTACCAAACAGGAAATAAAATTTGAGGATGAAAAGATCATCTATGCCTTTATTCAATCAGCAGTGAAGCATGCGCTCGCTCAATTCAGTATAACACCTACCCTGGAGTTTGATCTTGATCCTCAGATACAGAGCCTTGATGCAGTAACACAGCCATTCACCCCGGAAAAGCAGGCCAGTGCTGCATCTTCCGACCTGTACAAAAATTTTACCCAGAAAAACCAGGCACATTTTATTGAAACCGGCAATAAAAGTGAATTGAAACATTGGAAAGATTTCTATGAACCATCCAATAATAACAGCCCGGATCAAAATGGGAACCAGGGATCTGAACCAAAATTTGTTTCACTGATCGATCAGCTGAAAAAAGAAGAAAGAAGTTCCAAAGAGCCCGGATCACTGGCATCATTTTTACCTAACCGGATTGAACTACGCGTGCTGGAACAGGTTATGCCTTACCAGGTTATGCAATCTTATATTGTGTCAACAACTACGCGGGGCTTCATTCTGATTAACCAGCAATCAGCACACGAAAGGATTTTATATGATCGCTATGCAAGTGCCGGGCAGGGAAGTCCTGTTGCCTCGCAAAGAAGTTTATTTCCCGTAACTCTTCAGCTATCTGCCCAGGATAATGTTTTACTACAGGAATTGCTTCCCGATCTCAACCAACTCGGTTACCTGATAGAACCATTTGGCAAAGACACTTATGTAATTCAGGGAACTCCTGCAGACCTTGAAGAGGGAAATGAAAAAGCAGCCATCGAAAATATTCTCGAGCAGTTCAAACATTTCAGCAGCGATCTTAAATTTTCCAAACGCGAAAAACTGATACGTACGCTTGCTGCCCAGCACGCCATTAAACCAGGTAAACATCTTACCCAACAGGAAATGTCATTGCTGATCACGCAATTATTCAAAACGGTACAGCCAAATACCAATCCGGCAGGATCGCCAACCTATATTGAATTCCGTAAAGATTATCTTGAGCAGCTATTTAAGCGTTAGTAACCGCTTGCCGGTGTTTTTTCGTTTTTTATCTTCCCAGAGGTTGTAGCGCATGTAGAACTGGAGCGCCTTGTTTTTATCAAACGTGTAAGGACTTGAAGGCGCTGCCCGGATACTCACATAATTGCTTAGAGCCTGGTTATATCGCAACCCTACCGTGAACTTATTCCAATAATAGTTCGCGTCGAACATCAGTCTCATTTCAGTACCATTCAGTTTATTTGAAATAGAATCGTTACTGAACTTCGCATAACTAACCTGGTAGATACTGTCACTGCTTACCATCCCTGTTCTGATTTTTTCATGCATGGCAACACCGCTCAGCAAAGAAGAAAATTGTAAACCCGTTCCCATGTAAAAATGCTTAAAGGGACTATAATGCACACTTACCGGTACATTAAAATAATACAACTTCCGCGCATAGATAGAACTGGTTGTATTTGACACGCTATTGGCAGAATAATTTTTATATAACAAAACGGGCCTGATAAACTGAGGGTTCATCACCTGTACTTCTGATTGTATGTACGATCTGCCGTTGAAATGATATTGAATATGAGGTGCGGGTATATAGTCAGTAGCCGTGTTTGGACCTGCATTAACATTATATCCAAGCATTTTCTGATCTCCCAGTGGAAATCCCAAAGGCAATGATAAGCCGATGGCAAAGTTTCTGCCCGCTGTTGTATAAGGCTGCCTGATGTTTGCCGGAACCCCATATTTTTTGTTACGGCGATAATATTTGCGGCTAACATGAGCAT
>Ga0193752_1001296_pt1 | contig 21041 bp, 20 predicted proteins | sample H1c1metaG_FD_144924 | JGI IMG/M metagenome (GOLD analysis project Ga0193752, IMG submission 144924) | Soil microbial communities from a riparian zone of the East river system, Colorado, United States - H1c1 | ecosystem: Environmental > Terrestrial > Soil > Riparian zone | place: USA: East River...
AAAAGCCGATCGGAGACAAGAACCACTCCCAGCATGAGCAAAGGTATTAACCACGGGACACAGCCGCAAAAAGGCACAATCCCGCTCCCAACGGTGCGAAGAAGCGACCAAAAACTGTTGCATAATAGTGCTGCCAAAAACCGCGAGACTAGATAAAATACCAAAGCTTATTAATCAACCATTCCGGAAACACCCCAAGAAAAATAAGGAAAGCTGCCAGTCCAATCAGTTTCCAGCGAAAAAGCAGGCTGGTTTGAACATCTTGCTTTTCACCATCCTTGAAATACATAGCCTGGATAACCCGGAAATAATAATAAACGCTGATTGCAGCGCAGATCACCCCGAGAATTACCAGCCAGAAAACCTGGCCATTCTGGACAGCGGCAGAGAGCATATAAAACTTGGCCATGAAACCGGCAGTTGCGGGTATGCCCGAAAGCGAAAGCAAAAATATCGTGTTGGTTGCGGCAAGTACAGGATGATTTTTGCCCAGACCATTATAACCCTCGTAGGTATAATCTTTCAATTTAATAAGGATAGCAAATACACCAATCGTGGCAAGACTGTACGCCGCGGCATAATAAAGAATTCCCTGCACCGCGAGACCGTTCAGGGCAACCAGTGCAAACATCATAAAACCAGCCTGGGCAATACTTGAATAGGCCAGCATCCGCTTAACGCTTTGCTGGAATATCGCGGTGATATTTCCGATCACCAGGGTAGCTGCGGCAATGATGGCAATAATCAGCTGCCACTGAGTATGCATGGATTCGAAACTTCCCTTGAACAAGCGGATAAAAGCAATAAATGCGGCTACTTTTACAATTGTTGCCATGAATGAAGTGAATACTGTTGGAGCACCATCATAAACATCAGGCGTCCAGAAATGGAAAGGGGCAGCAGAAACTTTGAAAGCCATAGAAAACATCAGCAATAACAATCCGGCTCCTACCATCGGTGTCAGGGGACCGGTGCCAAGAGCAATCACCTCCATATCAAAACTTCCCTTGGCTCCATAAATCAGTGTGATACCCATCAGCATTAAGCCCGTTGAAAAAGAACCCATCAAAAAATACTTCAGGGCAGCTTCATTACTTTTCAAATTGCGTTTATCGCTACCTGTTAGGATGTACAAGGGGATGGAGATGATCTCGATTCCCAGGAACAGCATCAATAAAGTATTAAAAGATGATGCAATGGCAACACCACAAAGAACAAAAAATATGAGAGCAAAATAATCAGCCAGGTTATTGCCTACCTTTTCCATATCAGGAGCAGATAAGAGGAAGTAGACCAGAGTACATCCGACAGCTATGGCATTAAACAGCAAACCAAAATTGTCAAACACCAGCATATTGCGGGTATTGATGTCGAACAGCGGATTGCCGCTCATGTCCATGACAATTCCAGCCAGTAAAATAAGAAGTCCGGCGGTCGCAATGTTCCTGACCAGGATGTTACTCTTGCTCACGATACCGCTGAACATCATAACTACTCCCCAGATTGCCGATATTATAATTGCATTCATCCGTTCATTTTTATTTTGTTGGTCGTTTGTCTTAAATCGTCATAGCACGGACCTGAAAGCCCCACCAACTTTGCCAATCTATGTTTAACTTTTTTTGCAGGCCCCCATTGAAACTTCAGTCTCAAGATTACCTTTTATTGTATTGTTATATTTTACCGAAATTATATTGTCTATAGTGTCGCTCAGAACTTACTCATCACTCATAACCACTCGTCGCTCAGAACTTACTCATCACTAATGACCCACTCGTGTCTCCGAACTTACGTGTGGCTCAAAACTTACGCCCCACCCCAGATTCCCTTTTCACTCATAACTCTACAATTCATCACTCACTCATCACTCATAACTCATAACTCATAACTCATAACTCATAACTCATAACTCATAACTCATATCTCATATCTCTCTCAAGGTTTTATCGACATCTTAGTCAATATCGAATCTGCCACCGATTGTGTCAATTCAAGCATTGGTTTCGGATAAACCCCAAATGATAATATCAATCCTACAATAATGACCAGTGCAAGTGATTCATTGAAACTGATATCTTTTGCTGTTGAAGTAACAGCATTGGTATTACCATAAAAAACCTTCTGAATCATATTCAGCGTATAAATCGCCGACAAGATTATGCTGATACCAGCAACTGCGGTAAAAATCATATTGTATTTGGAGGCCGTCGATGAAAAGATGCCACTGAACATCAGGAATTCCCCGACGAATGCATTGGTGAGTGGCAGTGCAACATTTGCCAGGGCAACAATAACCAGTAGAAGAGTCAGCATGGGTGCTTTTTCTGCAATACCACCCAGTTCAGAAATCTTCCTGGTTTTGAAATGTCTTTCTATCAGCTCAACCACTATCCAGAGTCCGATAATATTAATACCATGCGCAAACATCTGTATCATCACGCCCTGGATCCCGGCAGCTGAAGGAACAAATATGGCGAGGCACATTAGCCCGATATGCGCTATGGAAGAATAAGCAACAAGTCTTTTAAGATCATCCTGGCGGATCGCAATCAATGAAGCGTAGATCATACCAATCACTGCAAGCATCGCAACAGTGTCCCCCCAGGCCCAGGTTGCCAAAGGCAGCACGGGAACCAGCCAGCGAAGTACGGCAAATACACCCATCTTCACCATGATACCACTGAGCACCATTGTGGTGGCGGTAGGTGATTGCTCATAAGCATCAGGTTGCCAGGTATGAAAAGGAAATATTGGCATCTTAACAGCAAACGCTATAAAGAATAACCAGAATACCCAGCTCTGCTGTCCATAAGGCAGATTGAGGTTATAAAATGAATTGATTGAAAATGAATGATCGGGTGTCTGGAAATACAGGTAAAGGATGCCCACCAGCATCATGAGGCTGCCAACAAATGTATAGATGAAAAATTTGAAGGTAACGGGGATACGTTTTTCGCCACCCCATTTTGAACAAAGGAAATAAGTTGGAATGAGTGCGAGCTCCCAGAAAAAATAAAATAACAAGGCATCCTGTGCAACAAACACACCCATAAGACCGGCCTGGGTAAGCAGCATCAGTGCATAGAAATTATTTGGCTTATCATATTTCGTGAACCAGGTGGCGACAAAAATCAGGGGATAAGAAACAGCTGTTAATAAACAAAGCAGCTGACCCATCCCGTCAAGCTTCACAGTAAACCGGCTTCCGAGTAAAGGCTGCCATTCTGCATCGGCCAGCAATTGCTCCGGACTGTTCAGGATCGTAAGTCCAAGTATAGAGACAACTAGTGTTATTATTGCAGACAGCAGTGACCATGACTTAGCACCGCTTTCACTTTTAAAGAAAAATGAAGCGAAACCGCCAAGCAATGGAATAAGTATCAGTAGAACTGGTATCATATCAGGTTATGAAAACTATTTAATATTCGACTCTTTGTTATTTGAATTACTGTGTCTTTAAACTCAGGCCTTATTTTATACTCAGGCTTTACTTTTTTATAAAAAACTGGAGTACAAAAAACACCAGCATACCCAGCACCATTAACAATACATAACTGCCTACCTGGCCACTCTGAACCAGCCTGATCTGCCGGCTGCCATATTGCAGAAAACGACCTACCCCGTTTACCAGCCCGTCTATCACCGAGCGCTCCATTACATTGTTTAAAAACTTTGCAAAGGAAAGCATTGGTTTTACTATAACAGAATCATAGAGCTCGTCAACATACCATTTGTTTGCAAGAAGCTTTGCCGCACCTTCAGGTTCATTGAGTTCAGGTTTCTTACTGAATCGATTCACGGCAAAAAAGATTGCAATGAGGGCGAGGCCGACAGAGATTGCCATCAGCATATACTCAGTTCTATGTTCGATCGTGTGAGCGTGTTGAAGTTTCTTTGATTCGGCGAATACAGGTGCCAGGAATTGGTCGAGCCTGTGACCACCTTCCATAAAAATCTCTGGAATACCAACAAAACCACCTACTATAGAAAGGATAGCCAGCACGATCAACGGAATAGTGATCGCAGACGGACTTTCATGCAGATGATGTTCCTGCTCGTCTGTACCACGAAATTTACCCAGGAAGGTTGTTGCGTATAGACGGAACATATAATAGGCAGTCATCATTGCACCCAGAACGCCAAGTATCCAATAAACCGGGTTCGCTGCCCAGGCCGCTGCCAGAATTTCATCTTTTGAGAAAAACCCACTGAAAGGCGGGATACCGGCAATAGCAATACAGCCGACCAGGAAAGTAATATGGGTTATTGGCAATTTCTTTTTTAGTCCACCCATGTAGCGGATATCCTGCTCATGATGCATGGCATGAATAACAGAACCCGCACCAAGGAAAAGTAAAGCTTTGAAAAATGCATGAGTCATCACATGGAACACAGCGCCGGTATAAGAACCAACGCCGAGGGCGATAAACATATATCCAAGCTGGCTTACGGTAGAATAAGCAAGCACCTTTTTAATATCATTTTGTTTGATGGCAATGGTTGCTGCAAAAAGCGCTGTGGCAAGACCAACAATTACTATTACGGTCTGGGTGAAAGGCGCCAGTGTATATAAAATGTTGCTGCGCGCGATCATATAAATACCTGCGGTGACCATTGTAGCAGCATGGATTAAAGCAGATACAGGTGTTGGACCTGCCATCGCATCGGGCAGCCAGGTATATAAAGGGATCTGCGCGCTTTTGCCGGTGGCACCCACAAACAACAATAATGTAATTCCGGTAAGGTCAGTTGTTGAGAGATCGCTGAATCGATCAAATACCCCCGCATTATCAGGAGTGTGAAAGGTTACAGTTCCAAGTTTTGCTATCAGCCAGAATATGCCGAGCAGAAAGCCAAGGTCCCCTATCCGGTTCATGATAAATGCCTTCTTCGCCGCATTACCATATTCAATGTTTTTGAACCAGTAACCAATAAGCAGGTAAGAACAGAGTCCTACACCTTCCCAACCGATGAACATGATTACAAAGTTGCCACCCATAACAAGTAACAGCATCGAAAACACAAACAGGTTCAGGTAAGCAAAATACCTCGCGAATTGAACATTGTTCTCTTCATGCATGTAGGCTGTGGAGTAAAGATGAATCAGGAAGCCAACACCGGTAATAATCAGGAGAAATACAGAGGAGAGCTGATCAACCTGGAATGAAAAAGGTATGGAGAGTTTTCCAACCTCAATAAATTCAAATAAGGTGACCAACTGGTTGTTGCCGTTCTTCACTTCGAGGAAAACAAGCACACTTAATATAAAGGAGATCAATATTACGCCGCTTCCAATTATACCTGAAAGAGATTTTGACAGTCCCTTCCTGAATAGCCCATTGATGAGAAATCCCGCAAGCGGCATTAAGGGAATTAAAGTAACCAGTTTGTTCATAATCCTGTTTATACTGAACGCTTAAAATTGAAATTCTCAGCGATGCTTTAAGCACCGGATTTGATAACCCAACTTGTGAACCGCTGAAAGCATAGCCCCGCAGAACTCAATGTTTAAGTCTGTTCAAGAAATTGATATCTATTGAATGCGTATTTCTGAACATCATCACTATGATCGCCAGGCCCACACTAACCTCGGCGGCTGCAACCACCATAATGAAAAAAACAAATAGCTGACCTTCGATGCCCGCATTAGGACTCACGGTTGCCTGGGCTACGTTGTGCATTTTCGAAAAAGCAACCAATAAAAGATTCACCGAATTAAGCATCAGCTCAATGCACATGAAAACAATGATCGCATTCCTTCTGGTGAGCACACCTGCGATACCAATGCAAAACAGGGCGATGGACAGAAATATATAATACTCGATCTTCATAATTTATAATTGGGTGTTCTTATTCCTTTTTACCAATCACCACTGCGCCGACCATTGCACTTAAAAACAATACACTGCTTATTTCAAATGGAATCACATAATCAGTAAACAACACCTGACCCAGGTTCTCAATCAGACCAATATCGCCACCACCATAAAGTACCATCTGACCTTTTTTATCAGCATCTTTCAAAGCTGCAACCAGCACCAGCAACAGGCAGCCACCGGCCACCACACCTGCAAGCCTCAACCATTTATTTTTCTTTGGTTCGGTTTCAGAATTAAGGTTCATCAGCATGATTACGAAAAGGAAAAGAACCATGATGGCCCCGGCATAAACGATAAGGTTAACTATTCCGAGAAACTGCGCATTCATGAGGATATAATGCCCGGTAATAGCCACGAATGTAACTATAAGCCAAAGTACACTATGAACAGGATTTTTACTGACTACAAGCATGATGGCACTACCCAGCGCCAGTACACTTAAAAAATAAAATAATATCTCAGAAACGTTCATGCAGTATTAGGTATTAGATTCTCCGATTGGTATTAGATTATTTATTAATTCTGCTGAGTTGGAGCCGCTGGTCTTTTTGGACGGGTTCCGACTGCCTTCGCATATTCTTCAGGGTTATCCTTAGGATGCGGAATCAGCAGGTCGTTTTTATCATAAATCAATCCTTTACGCTGGTAGTTAGCCGGCGCAAATGTTTCACTCAGATAAATGGCATCCTTAGGGCAGGCCTCTTCGCACAAACCGCAAAATATACAGCGTAACATGTTGATCTCATATTTGGCAGCATATTTTTCCTCACGATATAAATGTTCTTCACCTTTTTTACGTTCTGCACCTTCCATGGTAATGGCTTCGGCAGGGCAGGCAACAGCACAAAGTCCGCAGGCTGTACAACGTTCACGGCCCTCTTCATCACGGTTAAGGATCTGCAAACCACGAAAAACCGGGCTGAATTCCCTTTTTTGTTCAGGGTATTGAATCGTCGGTTTTCTTTTGAAGATATGGCTGAAAGTAATCATCATACCCTTGGCAATGTTCCAAAGGTACAGTCGCTCCAAAAACGTCATTGGCTTACGCTCCACAGGTTTCGCTCTTCTCGTTAATGCTTCCATAAAGCTGTTTCTCCGGCTCCCAGTTAAACTGGTTGCTTTTTAGTTTCGCAAAAATATTTTTATAAGGTCAACTGACCAATTAAGTTTTCTTATATTAAGAGTATGTTTTTTTCTTATATTAAGACTATATTAAAAACCATTTGCCCGGTACAACACCACAGCTGCTGTGATAAGCATGTTGGCCAGGGCCAGTGGTATTAATGTCTTCCAGCCAAGATTCATCAGTTGATCATACCGGAATCTTGGTATGGTCCATCTTACCCACATAAAAAGGAAGATAAAACAGGTTGTTTTAAATAGCAGGCTGGCCACCTGCAATAATGTCGTCAGGTTCTGTCCCCAGCTCTGAACCAGGTTAGTATCGTTTACGAATGGAATATCATAACCTCCGAAAAATAATGTCGCCATCAGGGTGCTGCTGATAAACATATTGATATACTCGGCAAACAAATAAAATCCAAGTTTCATGGAAGAGTACTCCTGGTGATAACCCATGTTCAATTCGTTCTCAGCTTCCGGCAGATCAAATGGTGTACGGTTACATTCTGCGAAAGCGCAAACCAGGAAAATCAGGAAGCCCAGTGGTTGCATGAAAATATTATACCATCCATCCATCTGCTGGCCCACGATAACGCTGAGTTTTAGTGAACCGGTCAGCATCAGCAATGCTATCAGTGAAAGGCCCATTGGCAGCTCGTATGATATGGCCTGCGATGCACCGCGCAAAGAGGCCATCAGCGAAAACTTGTTGTTTGAAGCCCAGCCCCCGATCATAATACCGTAAACACCCATACTCACTATTGCAAAAATGTAGAGAACACCAATGTTGATGTCAGCTACCTGCAGATTGATATACCGGTCCAGACCGAACAAGGTGAAATGTATCGGTCCACCCCAGGGTATGATAGCAGAGGTCATAATCGCTGTGAGCATTGCAAGCGAAGGACCTAAAATAAAAAGCGCTTTATTGGAACTGTTTGGAATGATCTCTTCCTTCATGAAGAGTTTTAGTCCGTCTGCAAGTGGTTGTAAGATACCAAAAGGGCCGGCCCTGTTTGGCCCGATCCGGTCCTGGATAACCGCTGCCACTTTTCTTTCGGCATAAGTCTCATACATGGCTATGACCAGTGAAATGGAAACTATAGAAATGATGAGTATCAGCTTTTCTATGATAAAACCCCAGTCGATAGCGAGCAGTGTTAATTCCATGTTTGTTTATTATACCTCTTGTTCGATGACAAATTGTTCAATGAAATTGAATCCGGTGCATTAATTACTCAGACCTTTCTGATTAACCAGTGGATTGAAATCTTCCGAATGTGCCGGGCCCTGGATTTCCGAAAGATGCACTTCCGGTTTGTTCACCTGGCTTACAGAGTGAATGTCCATCAATAATCTTGGTGCACGGCCATGCATCACTCTTTCAATCGTTTCAGCAGGTAAAGTAGTTCCGATATAATGCCCTGCAGAAATCACGGATTGATGGCTGATACGTGTCGGCCCCTCGATGATCCACTCGCTTGTCTTTTTACGTTCGAAACGACATTCATTACAGATCCAGTCTTCAACTTCGCCCCATTGATCTTTTCTTGCAGTTACACGGAATACTTCATCACCCCTGTACCACAAAGTTGCTTTACCCTTACACTTGGTGCAATTGCAATGTGCATCTACCGGTTTTAGGAACCAAACCCTGTTTTTGAATCGGAAGGTTCTGTCTGTAAGCGCACCTACAGGGCAAACATCAATCACGTTGCCGATAAAATCGTTGTCAAGTGCCTTTTCTATAAAAGTGGCAATCTGCGAATGATCCCCCCTGTCCAGAATACCATGCTCTCTTTTTTCTGTAAGCTGGTCCGCTACATAAACGCAGCGATAACAAAGAATACAGCGGGTCATGTGCAGTTGAATATATGGCCCGATGTCATGTTTTTCAAAAGTCCGGCGCTCGAATTCATAACGTGTGCCTTCTTTACCGTGATCATAACTAAGATCCTGCAGATGGCATTCACCGGCCTGGTCGCAGATAGGACAATCAAGCGGGTGATTGATGAGCAAAAGTTCAACAACTCCTTTGCGTGCATCCGTTACTTTTTCGCTGGTGATATTTTTAACAACCATTCCATCCATCACATTGGTGCGGCAGCTTGCAACCAACTTGGGCATTGGTCTTGGATCGGCTGTTGAGCCGGCCGCAACTTCCACCAGGCAGGTTCTGCATTTACCCCCGCTGCCTTTCAGCTTGCTATAATAACACATAGCAGGCGGAGCAACATCACCACCTATACTCCTTGCAGCATTCAATATGCTTGTGCCCGGTTCAACATCGATGGTAATGCCATCAATAGTAACTTTTATAAGCTTTTTCTCTTCAGCCATATTATAAGTTGTGCATTTATCCTGAAATGATAATGCAGTATTTTAATTTAAAACTAAGCGGGTACCAGTTCTGGTCTCGGATCTGCATAATGTGCGAGACCATAGTTCCTTACCTGGCTTTCTTCCGGGTTTAATACATGCCATTCAAACTCATCCCTGAAATGACGAATCGCAGCGGCAACGGGCCAGGCCGCAGCATCACCCAGCGGACAAATTGTATTGCCCTCTATCCTTCGCTGAATGTCCCACAAAAGATCGATATCACTCATTTTTCCTTTCCCATACTCTATCTTCTTCAGGATCTTTTCCATCCAACCCGTTCCTTCACGGCAAGGAGAACACTGTCCGCAGCTTTCATGACGATAGAACCTGGCCAGCGTTAACGTATGACGAACCACACACTGATCTTCATCCAAAACGATAAATCCACCCGATCCCATCATGGTGCCTGTAGCGAAACCTCCGTCAGCAAGGCTTTCATAGTTCATGATCCTTGTTTCACCTTTTGCTGTTTTAAACAAAAGGTTAGCAGGAATGATAGGCACAGATGATCCTCCAGGTATACAAGCCTTCAGTCGTTTGCCATTTGGAATGCCACCGCAATATTCATCCGAATAAATAAATTCTTCAACAGAGATGGTCATGTCGATCTCATAAACACCAGGTTTGTTGATATTGCCACAGGCAGATAAAAGCTTTGTACCTGTTGATTTGCCCATGCCAATCTTGGCATATTCTTCACCACCCATATTTAAAATCGGAACAACAGCTGCAAGTGTTTCGACATTGTTTACAACGGTAGGGCAATCATATAAACCTTTAACTGCCGGGAATGGTGGTTTGATCCTTGGATTACCACGTTTGCCCTCGAGCGATTCGATTAATGCAGTTTCTTCTCCGCAGATATATGCACCGGCGCCCCGTTGTACATAGATCTGGCAGTTAAAACCAGTGCCCTGGATATTTGTTCCCAGCCAGCCATTTACATTGGCTTCACGGATAGCTTCTTCCAGGATATCAACTATCCACGAATATTCGCCGCGTATATAGATATATGTTCTTTCTGAACCAAGTGCCCATGAAGAAACCACCAATCCTTCAATAAGCAGGTGAGGTAAAAATTCCATCAGGTACCTGTCCTTGAAGGTTCCGGGTTCTGATTCATCTGCATTGCACACGAGGTAACGTGGAACTCCTTCGGGTTTGGCGAGGAAGCTCCATTTCAAACCCGTAGGGAAACCTGCGCCGCCCCGGCCGCGGAGACCGCTTTTCTTTACTTCTTCAACAACATCGGCGGGGGCCATTTTAAACGCCTTTTCCGCAGCTGCATAACCTCCGTTACGGCGGTAAACATCATAGGTTTTGATGCCTTCAATATTAACCTGATCAATCAGTACTTTTCTACCCATGGATTAAGCTATTACTTCACTTTTTTCAATACATATTTCTCTGCTTTTTTACCGGTCATAATCCTGCCGGTTTTATCAAGCTGAAAAAGTGCTGTATCTGATTTCAAATATCGGGATTCAGCACCTTCAAGATGTACAGTATCACTATGCATCATGAATTTGCCGCTTATTGTTTTATTTAAACCTGCAGTATCTTTTGGATTTTTACCTATATAAGCAATTCGCAACTCAAATGTTGTATCGGCAAATAAGGTCACAGTAGTTTCTACAGCATCGCAATCTTCACATGGGATCATACCGGCGTAAGCCGCTGTGATTATCCTTTGATATTGAACAGAAGGCTGTGCTGCCGGAGTATCGGGAACCGGTATTACCGTTGCATTGTTTTCCTTTTCAGCTGAATCACCACAGGCAGTCATGATCAGGGCCAGGCTTACAATTACTACAATTTTTTTCATTATCTGCATAATTCGAAGATGAATAATCTATTGTTAATTGGTCCGGCTACGGCATTCATCAATTATCTGGTCAACTTTTTCTTTAGTAAGATGTTCGCGGTAGAATTTTCCCAGCTGCATCATCGGCGCATAACCGCAGGCACCAAGGCATTCTACTGTTTTCAAAGTAAACATTCCATCAGCTGTTGTTTCACCAACTGCGATACCCAGCTTCTCTTTAATATAGTCAATGATATCATCACTACCGCGCAGCATACATGGACCTGTCTGGCAAACTTCAAAAAGAAATTTACCAACCGGTTTCAGGTTATACATCGAATAGAAAGTAGCTACTTCATATACTTCTATCGGTGCAATGTCTAAAAGTGAAGCAACATAATCCATTGATTCGGAACTGAGCCATCCACCGAACTCTTCCTGCGCCATATGAAGCAACGGTATAACCGCACTTTTCTGTTTGCCGGCAGGATAGCGGTCTTTGATTTCCTGAACCTTACTGAGTTGCTGCTCTGAAAATTTCACCATATTATTAGAATTGTCTGTTTGCTCACGCAATCAGCAAATTGTTTCTTAACCTTCGTTGTAACTATTTTTAGTTGTAACTATTTTTATCAGCCATCCATTTCTCCGGCAATCAGGTTAAGACTGCTCATCAGGATGATTGCATCACTCAACATTGAACCACGGCTCATTTCTTCATAAGCCTGGTAATAGATAAAACATGGTCTGCGGAAATGCAGCCTGTATGGGGCTCTTCCTCCATCACTAATCAGGTAAAATCCTAATTCCCCATTCGCGCCTTCCACTGAATTGTACACTTCCCCTTTAGGCATATCAATTTCACCCATTACAATTTTGAAATGCCAGATCAGCGCTTCCATCTTCGTATATACATCCTTTTTCTCCGGTAAATAATATTCCGGAACATCGGCATGAAATATTTCCGCTTCAGCACCTTTAAATTCCTGCACTTTCTGATAAGCCTGGCGAATAATGCTGATTGACTGGTACATTTCCTGGTTCCTTACCAGGAACCGATCATAACAATCACCGGTAGATCCTACAGGTATTTCAAAATCCATATCCTCATAACTGCTGTATGGGCTGTGTACCCGTACATCATAATCAACACCCGCCGCACGAAGATTCGGGCCCGTAAAACCAAAGTTTATTGCACGTTCTGCACTGATGGGTCCTACGCCCATGGTCCTTTCCATGAATATGCGGTTCCTGGTAAAAAGGTTTTCAAACTCCTTTAATACTGCAGGATATTCGTTAAGAAATTTCTCCAGTTTCTGAAAAGCGGCGTTTGTGAAATTTCTTTCAAAACCACCTATTCTTCCAATGTTCGTAGTGAGCCTTGAACCGCAGATCTCTTCGTAAATCTCATAGATCAGTTCACGGTATTGCATTACATAAACAAATCCCGTGAAAGCACCGGTATCTACACCAACAATGGAATTGCAGATCAGGTGATCCGAAATACGCGCAAGTTCCATGATGATGATCCGGAGATAATCAACCCTTTTCGGGGTTTTGACATTTAATAATTTCTCACAGGTAATATGCCAGCCCATATTGTTGATGGGAGCCGAACAATAATTCAACCTGTCTGTCAACGGGGTGATCTGGTATAAAGGTCTTCTTTCTGCAATTTTTTCGAAAGCGCGGTGAATATACCCGACAGTCTGTTCAGCGCTTACAATCCGTTCACCATCCAGTTCAAGGATGTTTTGGAACACCCCATGTGTTGCAGGGTGTGTAGGCCCAAGGTTGAGTGTCGTTGTTTGTTTTTCAATTGAACCTTCCGGTAATTTTATATGGTGCTCAGACATCTTATTTGTTATTTATCTTCCAAACATATCATCATCCTTATCGATCCTTGTCTGATCTTCAAGAGGAAACTCTTTCCTCATCGGAAAATAATCCATCTCGTCGACGTTCAAAATTCTTTTCAGGTTTGGATGACCAATGAAGTTGATTCCATAGAAATCATAAGTTTCGCGCTCCATCCAGTTTGCGGCTGAAAATAAATTAGCCGCGGTAAAAACATCCGGTGAATTGATATCGGTAAAAACCTTGAACCGGACCCTGACGTTATCAACCAGGTTGTGGAGATGGTAAACCACTGCGAGTTCGCGGCCGGCATTATCAGGATAATGCACCGAGGTGAGATCTGTGAGGAATCTGAAATTAAGATCCGGCTCGTCAAACAAAAACTGCATCACCTTCAGGTTCATTTCCTTTGGTGCTTCGAAAGAAAGCATTCCATATAACTCTTCAAAATTTGTGACCTGGTCGCTGAATTTCTCAGTCAGTTTGGATTTTATATGATCGTAAGTTAAACTCATTTTAATACTCTGCGATTTAGCTGGTCTGGTTTCTGGGTTATTGGATTCCGTAGCTTTCCATGAGTTCTTTGTAGCGCTCACCATTTCTTCGTCTCAGGCTTTCTTTACCCACAAGATCCTGTACCCTCATGAATCCGTCTATCACAGCTTCGGGTCTTGGTGGGCAACCTGGTATATAAACATCAACAGGGATTATCTGGTCAATTCCCTGCAGCACACTATATGTGTCAAATATACCGCCACTTGAAGCACAGGCGCCCATCGCAAGCACCCATCTGGGTTCTGCCATCTGGAGATAAACCTGCTTTACGATCGGACCCATCTTTTTTGCAATTGTTCCCATCACCATCATTAAATCACACTGGCGGGGTGAAAATGCCATACGCTCAGATCCGAACCTTGACATATCGTAGTTCGCAGCCATGGTTGCCATGAATTCGATGCCGCAGCATGAGGTGGCAAATGGCAGAGGCCAGATGGAATTTTTTCTTGCCAGTCCTACAACTTTATCAAGGGTGGTAGCAAAAAACCCTTCTCCTGAATAGCCTTCCGGGCCCTCCTCCAGGAGTTTTATATTTCTTTCGCCGGTAAGATTATATTGAACAGGTCGCATTTCTTTGAGTTTAGATTTTTCAATTTTAAAAGGTAAATGTTGTTCAGGTCAATTCAGGAATCATTGCGGATTCCCTGGCCTTTATAACATTTCTTAACCTTAGAAAGTTGAATTTTAGCCGTTGTTGTAATAAGTTTAATCAAGCCTTAAGCCGGTTTCTTGTCTTAATCTTCCCATTTCAGGGCACCTTTCTTAATAATATATGTAAAACCAGCTATAAAAAATCCCACAAACATTAATACTGCGTAAAAACCATTCCAACCAAGATGCTTGAAATTAATAGCATATGGATAGAAGAAAATTACCTCCACATCAAATAACACGAACAATATCGCAACAAGGAAGTATTTTATTGCCATTGGCTGACGCGCGTTGCCAATACTTTCAATTCCGCTTTCAAATGTGGCCAGTTTATCAGATGTGCTTCTTTTCGGGCCGAGTAAATGAGTAACGAACATTATCCCGCCTACCAATAAAAGGGCAAAAACAAGTTGCAATGCGATAGGAAAATACCAATAGGAACTATTTGGGTCGTGGACAGCGGTTGAGGCTTGTAAAAGGTACTTCATATTTAACCCGCGTATTGGTTTAGGCGCAAAAATAAGACAGAGTGGTGACATTCCAAATGTCAATGTGGGAATTGCAAAATAAAATCCCGACCCGGAAACCGGGACGGGATCGATATAAAGAATTCATTATAAGACTGATATTATCTACCCGTTGCCGGCTTCTTTTTAGGTGTAGTTGCTGGTTTTGTTCCGGGTTGTTTTTGTGCGGGTTGCTTTGGCTTAGGTGGATTCTTCAGCTGATTTATGGTAGCAGCTATCTCCGTTTTTGAAGGATCAATGATAAGGATCTTTTCCAAAGCAGCAATTGCCGAATCATTTTTCTTTGCCACGTTTGCGTAATACTGTGCAAGATATGTATGTGACTCGATCATGATATTCTTCAGCTTGACACGAGCAGAATCTGGAATCGTATCAGTAAAAGAAATCAGTCTTTTATAAGGCTCAACATACAATCCCTGTTCAAGCGTAGTATCCTTAGCTACTGCGGTTCTTGCGCACCAGAGATAACCATAGATCTGATTAGGAAATTTTGTTTGATATACATTACAGAATATACTGTCTGCTCTTGCATATTGCTTTGCGGTATAGTTTGCAAAGCCCCAGGCGTACAAGGCAGTTTGTGAAGGCTCCGGGTCAATTTTATAAGCCATTCCAAGCCAGTTTGCTACCTGCACTGAATCTTTAAGACTCTTAGCAAGGTCAGCAGCTTTTTGAATGTATTTAACTTTGTTGGCTATTACTGTATCCTTGTCAATAGCCTTTTGGAAATTCGCGAAAGCTTCAGCTTCAGATCCTGGTGTCTTGGCGGCAATCTTTCCCATTTCTTCATAGTCTGTTGGAAGTACATCTTCAGGGGCAGCCTTCGAAAAGAAAGTTGTCATTGCTTGTTTTGCACCTGCAGCATCACCCAAAGTGTCGTTTACGTATGCAAGCATACGATACAATCTCGGACTGGCCTTGTCGCCCAGCTGAGTAATTAATTCTGTAGCTCTTGCTTTTGCTTCCGGGAATTTGCTGGAAGCATATAGAAGATCTGCCTTCATAGATTCCTGTTCAGGACCCTGATCGCTGTTCGCTACATATTGATCAAGATATGTAGCCGCCTTATTTACATCTCTGAAATACCAATAATAATATAATTCAAAATATGTCGGTGCATATGTTGGATCAAGCTTTATTGCATCTTCAAATGCAGGGAGGAAGTATTCCGGATTGTTTTGAGTAAGATATACTTTTCCAATACTGCTTTTAGCTGCTGCATGTTTTGGGTCCAGTTCCAAGGCCTTTGTATAAGAAGTCACAGCGTTACCACCATCTATCAGTTTGCGGTATGCATCACCCAATAACATGTATGTTTCAGGCGAAGCAAATTTTTTAATGGTTGGCGCGATCTTGAGCTTTTCTATTGCATATGCTGCATCACCGGAATTGGCATCAACATTTGCATTTGCAACTGCATTGATTACGTCAACCTCTTTGTTTTTCGTAAGATTCAATGCAGTTTCGAAACGTTGTCTCGCTTCGTTTGTTTTACCTTCCATCAGCTCGAGCTGACCCATACCGGCAAGAAGCAAAGGAGCATTGCCATTCTGCGTAAGATATTTTTGATACAAAGCCTTGGCAGCGACTGTATCTCTCAACGCATTCTTTTTATCCAACAAAGTCTGACCTAACCAATATACTGCTTCCAGGTTGTTAGGATTTGAAGCCAGGACCTTGTCAAAAGTTTCCTTCGCGCTTTTGAACCTTTCATAGTACAAAAACTTTTTGCCTTGCTCAACTGTTTGAGCAAACAGCACATTACCGATTAAGGCAAATGCCACTACCAGACTTAACGATCGTTTCATCATTGTCGATTCCTGATTTTTAGATTTTGTAATATATTGTGTTTATTGTTCCGTTTTCCGGGCTATTCGGTAATACTCATATTTCGCAAATCAAAAGGCATTCTTGTTGGCAGTAAATACGCTCTCTTGAAAATCAACTGTCCTTTTTCATAGATGAGGAAATTCGCAAATCCGCTGCCAAGCCCCCTATAATTTTCTTTTAAAACATAGTACAAAGGGCGTACCATCGGATATTTGCCCAGTGCGATATTACCAAGATAAGGATGAACAAAAGTTCCATTACAATCTCTGCACTCGATCTGGGCCAGTTTTATCTTCTCAAGAAAACTCAGCTGGGCGGTATCATCACTGTTACCTATCCAACTAACACCTATCATGCCAATTGCATCATTATGATTAGATACATATTCAATTACAGCCTCACTGTTCGCAGCTCCCACCACATTTTTACTGAGAGCCTCTCCCTTTAAAAGTGAATCTCTCACATAACGTACGGTGCTTGTTTGCCTCGCTCCATCCAGCAACACTTTGTATTTAAAGTTGCTCTTGCCTCTTAACATTCCCTGGATTTCAGGAATAGTAAAAAAGGTGTCTTTTGACTGATTATTGACAATCAAGGCAACCGCATCTACAGCCAATGTTCCGAATGCCGGTTTGAACTTATATTTATCCGTCATCAGCTTTTCTTCTTCCCTGGTCGGAGCCCTGGTAACAATCACCAGCCGAACGCTGTCATTCATAAGATCCCGCAGGCATTCTGCTTCAGGTTTATAATCAACAACGATCTTTGCGTCAGGATACTTGGCTTCGAACACTTTGACCTGCGAATCCATCACAGGCTTAAATGATTCGTCAACACTGATCCTTATCCTACCACTTGTAATAGTTTCCTGTATCCCGGTTCCTGCCGAATCGCCGCAGCTAGCCAGGATAATTCCAAAAATAAAAACAAACAGTAACAAAAAAATATCCATCCCGCTATGGGATATTCTGAAATTCCGCATTAATTAATATAATTTTTCCTGTAACCCCTGTAAATTCTGAATATCCCGTAAAGCACACACAATCCTCCAAAAATGTAAGAAAATGGTGGTACGGGAAAGGCGAGCTCGTAACCGAGTTGCCGCGAGAACAGGAAAAAGCCGCCTATTGCGGTGTAAATGAGCCCCATACCGAAATCCATGATGGATCTGCGGTTTGTATATGCACTCATCTTCCTCTTTTCATAGTCATCGTGTGACTTCTGTTCCAATTCGTTCATATTAGTTTTTTTCAGGGGTTCGGGCAAGTTATGAAATTACCTTCAAAAAAAACTTCAGAGGTATTGAAGATTAGCCTCAATTTAATTTAAACGGGAGGAATACGGTGCCGTTAGCGGCCACGATTCTTTTATTAAATAAATCATATTTAAAAAAATCGTACCATATTTGAAAAATATCCCCGGAATATCTGCCGAACCCGGTCTAAAAATTTTTCAGTCTTTCTATTTAGATGCAGCTCAACGGTTCATTCCATAACATGAAAAGTTAAATAGGTCAATAAAAACCGGGGTTGAAAACTATCTTTGCGAACATGAAAATTCTGATGGTCTGCCTGGGTAACATATGCCGCAGTCCGCTGGCGGAAGGCATATTAAAACACAAGGCCAAAACAGCAAATAAAAAATGGATCATTGACAGTGCAGGTACAAACGGATACCATGTGGGGGAAGCGCCGCACCGGCTTTCACAGAAAGTAGCTAAAATGAACGGAGTAGAGATTTGCGATCAGAAAGCAACCCAGTTCACCGCCTATGACTTTCGTGACTATGATATTATTTATGCTATGGCTGATGAGGTAATAACTGAAATGAAATGGATAGCCGGTAAAAACTACGACGCTTCAAAAGTGAAGTTATTAATGGAGGAACTATATCCCGGGAAAAAAATGGATGTCCCCGATCCCTGGTATGGAGCGGAGCCAGGTTATCATGATGTTTATAAGATGATTGATGAAGCCTGCGATGCAATCTTAAGGAAATATGAGTAAGTCCGTAATATTTTTATCAACTTCCCTACCTATAATAAAATGAGTATAAAAGTTTCATTACCACAAGGTACCCGTGATTTTGGTCCTGATGTGGTTCGCAAGAGAAATTACATCCTGGATACAATTCGTAATGTTTTTGAATTATATGGATTTCAGCCGCTGGAAACGCCGGCTATGGAAAACCTGGAAACCCTGATGGGTAAATATGGTGAAGAAGGAGACAAGCTCATTTTTAAAATTCTGAATAATGGCCTGAACGATCCTAAGAATTCGGAAAAGGCCAGCCTGGGATTTCAGAACGCTTTACAGGGAAAAAATGACCAAAGACTAACTGAAAGAGCATTAAAATATGATCTTACTATACCTTTCGCCCGTTATGTTGCTATGAATCATGGTCAGCTAGCGATGCCGTTTAAAAGATACCAGGTGCAGCCGGTCTGGAGGGCTGATCGGCCGCAACGGGGACGGTACCGCGAATTTGTTCAATGTGATGCTGATGTGGTCGGAAGCAAAAGTTTGATTAACGAAGTAGAACTGGCCGGAATTTATGACACCGTGTTTAAGAACCTGGGGATAGGCATTGAGTTAAAAATAAATAGCAGAAAGATATTGGCTGCTCTTGCAGAATACTGCGGAGGACCGGAAAAGCTTACAGATATAACGGTAGCTATTGATAAGCTCGATAAAGTGGGCCTGGAAAAAGTGGCAACTGAACTTGCTGAAAAAGGTTTGAACCAGGAACAGATCGACATGATTAAAGCATACCTCGCCTTATCAGGTAATAACAGGGAGAAGATTGCGGGATTGAAGGAACTTATACCAGGTGAACATGCAGGCGCTGGTATTGCTGAACTTGAATATCTGCTGGATTATCCGGGTACAAACTATCGTGATAGCCTGATTGTTGATCTCACGTTGGCACGTGGACTCAATTATTATACGGGTTTGATATTCGAGATCAAGGCAAACAATGTTCAGATGGGAAGTATCGGAGGTGGGGGCAGATATGATGACTTAACAGGTTTATTTGGTGTCCCGAACATTCCGGGTGTCGGAATATCGTTCGGTGTTGACAGGATTTATGATGTAATGGATGAATTAAATCTTTTCCCCAGGGCAGTACAGACTGGAACACAGGTGCTTTTTTTTAACCTGGGTGAAGAAGAAAGCAAAGCGGCTTTTAGTATTGTTCAGAAGCTAAGGGATAAAGGAGTTCGTTGTGAGTTATTTCCGGAGCAGGCAAAAATTGATAAACAATATAAATACGCTGAAAAGAAACAGATACCATTTACTGTTTCTATAGGCAACAAAGAACTGAAGGAGCAAATGTGCGTGGTGAAAAATCTTGCAACTAAAGAGCAGGTCGTGCTGCCAATTTCAGCCGTGACGGATTTTAATTTTGCTGATCAGCAGAACTCAGTACTGAAATAAATATGACAACCTTTTAGTCCTGTAATAATTTAAATACCCCAATGGTCCTGAAATAGCGATTGTCCTGAAATAACTAATGCCCCAAACACTGACCAATATAAACAACAAGTCAAATTCAATCATCACATCACCTTCAAACAACAACTCAACTTCAAACATCACATCACCTTCAAATAATAAATCAACTTCAAACAAAATCAAACCTTAAATATGAAATCTAACGTTTTTTCCATTGCTATGTTCGCTGTGATAACAGTGGTAGCGCTATCATGCGGCACTGGCGATAAATCCGGCCTTGCCATTCCTAAAGATGCATCTATTGTAGTTCACATAAATTCCGGTGGACTCACAAAAAAATTATCCTGGGATGAAATCAAAAGCACAAACTGGTTCCGGGAAATCTATACCGAAGCAGATGATTCTCTCGCTAAAAAAATGATGGATGATCCCGGTGCTTCCGGTATTGATATTGACAAGGACCTGGCATTTTTCGCAAAAAAACAGGGACGCGGAGGCTATATGGTTTTTGAAGGGTTTGTAAAAGACGCGGCTGCTTTTGAAGCTTTTAATAAAAAGATAAATGATGGAGCTGCGGCAACAAAATCCGGCGATCTGAATGTGATGAAACTGAAAGAGAAGGGCATGCTTAGCTGGAATACCTCAAGATTTGTTTACGTATTGAATGCGCCAAACTTGACCAGTTTTCCCCCGATGGGCCAGGGAGGTCCACAAGAGGCATATTCGTTTCCTGTAGACAGTCTCCAGATGTTTGGTACCATCTTATATGACCTGCCATCAGATCAAAGTATGTATAAAGATGATCGTTTCGCGGCAACCATGAAAGAAGCCGGTGACATGCATATCTGGATGAACAATGAGAAGAACTATGGGTCAATGGCAGAAGGCATGTTATCCATGCTTAAGGTTAATGCAATGTTTGATAAGAATGCAACAGGTATGTCTATCAATTTTGACGATGGTAAGATTTCTGTTA
>Ga0193752_1001297_pt1 | contig 21017 bp, 13 predicted proteins | sample H1c1metaG_FD_144924 | JGI IMG/M metagenome (GOLD analysis project Ga0193752, IMG submission 144924) | Soil microbial communities from a riparian zone of the East river system, Colorado, United States - H1c1 | ecosystem: Environmental > Terrestrial > Soil > Riparian zone | place: USA: East River...
TTTTGCAGCGCCAGCGCGAGCGCCTCGGTAAGTGTCGTGTTAGGCACATCCAGGCTAACAGAATCGACAGGCGTTACGGATTCCCTCCAGATGATATCGTTCCGGTTCGGCGACAAAAGGCTTTTGAGGTTATTTTCCGCAAACGTAACTACGTTTAGCGCGTCGTAAACCGCCTGCTCGAAATTCGCGACCTGCGTTTCAGCCGCAACCACGTCGATCGGCGCAAGCTGTCCTTCATCGACCAGGCGTTTGTTATGATCGAGCTGCGTTTTCGCATCGCGGACACCGTCACGCTGAACCTGCAGGTTGCGCAAAGCATAGGTCAGGTCCCAATAGGCACGCTGGACGTTGGCAATAATATCGATGGTCCGCTGGCGAAACTGTGTGTCGGTTAGCGAAAGATTTCGCTTCGCGACTTCGATATTGCGGCGATTCAGATCAAACCTTCGCCCGCGAAACAACGGTTGTGAGAGGCTAAATGTCAGGCTCGAATTGGTTTGCGGGCTCAAGGGCGAGATCGGATTGTCAGATGTTAGTCCCTGATTTGTAAAACTACCGTTAAGTACCGTACCAAACTTAGGGACGTAACCCACCACACCGGCGTTTGTTATCACCGAATTGGTAGTAGTCGTTGGATTCGAGCTGAAGATGCTCACGTTAGGAACGGTCGCACGCTCAAAGTAACTTTGCCCAGAAAATCTCGGTTCATACACGCCTTTGAAAGCCTTCAGATCATACTCCGCTATCTGCACATTCTTCCGTGTAACCTCGATGTCCTTGTTGTTTTCAAGCGCGAGCGTTATCGCGTCCTTGAGCGTCAGGGGCTTTTGGTCGGCCATATCGACGCCGACGCGCCCAAGGTCGGGCAGGCCCCGGTCATCCGAACGATAACCGGGCGCGACATCGGGCACCCCCTGAAGATTTTCCGGCTGGGTCTTCTGCACATCGCTGACCGCAGGAGTAGGGCTCGGCGTAGGATCCTGCGCATTCGCCCCCACCAACGTTCCGGCAGATAAAATCAGAATAAATATGTATAAATACCTTTTCATAAACTCCCGGGGCTTTCCAACCCCGCGCGATTCCCTTGAGAACCGCTATAAATAACTCCCGGCCCGCGACCAGCAAGCCGGCTTCCCTTGATCAATTCTTGCCAACGATGGTCGTAGAAACTTCGGCGGTTCTTCGTCTGAAGCCTCGGAATATCCACGCAGAGAGGTTGCTGATCCGCCGGAAGATCCGGAATTCGGCCAGGTCGTCGAATATCGAGTAAAACACCGGTACCGCCAGTAGCGTCAGAAGTAGACAGAGAGACTGTCCGCCAACCACGAGAACGCCGATCGAACGGTTCGTGCCGGAACCCGCGCCGGTCGAAATGACCAGCGGGATCATACCCGCAACCAGCGCGATCGTTGTCATCAGGATCGGCCGCAAGCGGTCGCGGTTTGCCTGTATGATCGCATCGTAACGGCTCATACCACGCGTGCGAAGCGTGTTTGTATGATCGATCTGGAGGATCGCGTTTTTCTTCACAACGCCGAACAAAAGCAGCAAGCCCAAACCGGAGAAGATATTCACGGTCTGCCCGGTAATGAGCAGCGCGAAAATACCGAAAGGTATCGAGAGAGGCAACGTGAGCAGGATCGTTATCGGGTGGATAAACGATTCGAACTGCGCCGCGAGTACGATATACATGAAAATGAACGACAAGCTGAAAGCCAGAAGGAAGTAGAATCCTGCCTTGCCCATTTCCTTCGATTGGCCAACGTAGCCGGTCGAATATCCGGGCGGAAGATTCAGGTCCTTTACAAAATTATTGATCTCAGCGGTGATGTTTGCTGCCGAACCGCCGGGCTTCGTATTCGCGAGCAGGGTTACCTGCCGCTGTCGGTTCACGCGGTCGACCGCACTGGGGCCCGTCCCATCCTTGGTCTTCACGACCGTATCGAGCGTTACCCACCCGACTTTCGCCGAGGGAACGATCATCCGTTTTAACCCGTCGATGTCAGTACGGAAATTATTGATAGCACGTACATAAACATCATACTGATCGGTGCCCTCGTTAAAGGTCGTTGCCTCCTGCCCGGCCACCAGGGTGTTCAACGCTTGCGAAATATCGCCAACGCGAACTCCGAGATCGGCAGCACGCACGCGGTCTACTTCAAGCTGCAGCTCGGGCTTACCGCTGATCAGCGTCGAATCGACATCAACGGCGTCAGGAATGGTTTTCATCTTCTCGAGCAGCTTGGCAGAGTAATCTTCGAGAAGCTTGAGATCGGGTCCCGAAATAATGAATTGAACGTTAGCGTTGCGGAACCCGCCGCCAGAGAATGCCGCCACCTGCTGTACCGCGGTACGGTACTCCGGAGGAAACTTCTTCAAAAGCTCGCGTGCGTCCGCCATCATCAGCTCCTGCGATTTCGGGCGGTCCTTGCTGTCCGTTAGTTTCACATAAATGGTTCCGTTGTTAACGACCTGTGCCTCTCCGCCCCCGATGGTAACAAGCGTATCCGTAACGCCCTCCAGCTGCCGGACCTCGCGCGCGATCTGCTCGAGAGCCTGGGCGGTCGCGCCAAGCGAGGAGCCCTCGGGCGTGCGTACCGATACTTCGAACTGCGACTGGTCGTCGACCGGCAAGAAGTTCTTACCCACCATCGTGAAGAGGGGAATGATCGCCAGGAACGTGTAGGCGTTATCAATGTGCCGGAACCAACTCCTGTGCTTACTGTCCTGATGCACCTTCTCGCCCTCGATGTGTTTAGCCTTATGCGGTTCCGGATCGAGCATTCCGTCACCGTGTATCTCACCCTGTATACCTTCAACAGCCTCGCGGGCCTTTTCCTTCGGCCGCTTGATAAGGCGGGCGGCAAGCATAGGCGTAAGCGTAAACGAGACCAGGAGCGAGATTCCAACGGCGAATGCGGCCGTCAACCCAAAACTCGACATGAACCGGCCTACGATGCCCTGCATGAAACCGATCGGCACGAAAACGGCCATTAGCGAAAGCGTCGTGGCAAGAACGGCCATGCCGATCTCCCGCGTTCCCTCGATAGCCGCCTGGAAGGGATTCATTCCCTTTTCCTCGACGAACCGGTAAATGTTCTCGAGAACCACGATAGCGTCGTCGATCACGATACCCACCATCAGCGTCAGCGAAAGCATAGTGATGGAGTTGAGCGTGTAGCCCATCGCATACATTAGCGCGAAGGTCGAAATAATCGAGGTCGGAATGGCCAAGGCGGCGATAAACGTCGAACGGAAGCTCCAAAGAAACAGGAATACCACGGCCGCGGCCAGGATGGAACCGACGATCAAATGCTCCTCGATAGCATGCAGCGAATTCTCGATGAAAATCGAGTTGTCGCCGATGATGCGCATCTCGTAGCCCTTGGGAAGTGTCGGCTCGATCTCCTTGAGACGAGACTTGATCTCGTGGGCAACAGCCACGGTATTTGTACCCGACTGCTTCGAGACGATCATGGTTACGGCAGGTTTTCCATTTAGCCTGGCCTCTGAGCGGATCTCTTCCGTGCCGTCTTCCGTATAGCCGAGGTCCTTAACCTTGACCTGGTAATTGCCGCGTGTCGCTACGACAACATCATTGAACTCCTCCGGCTTTTTGATCTTGCCGAGCGTGCGGACGGCGGTTTCCTGCTGTCCTTCATCGAGGCGGCCGCTGGGAAATTCCATGTTCTGGATGCGCAGCGCGGCCGAAACCTCGGCGGCCGTTACGTTGTAGGCCCGCATCTTATCGGGGTCTACCCATACGTTGATCTGCCGCTCCTGGGCACCGATCATGGTTACCTGGCCCACACCGCTGACCGATTCGATCCGCTCCTTGATCTTGTTTTTGGCCGTTTCGGTGACGTCCCTCAGATTGGTCGGGGCCGAAATAGAAATGCGAAGAACTGGCGCCGCATCGCTGTCGAGTTTTTGCACCGTGGGCTGCTCGGCGGTCTCGGGAAGGTTCGGGATCACGGTCTGCACCTTGTTCTCGACCTCCTGTGCGGCCACATTGACGTCTTTTTCAAGAATAAACTGGACGAAAACCCTCGCCACACCTTCGACCGACGTCGAACGAAGCTCATCGATACCGCTGACGGAGTTGACGGCTTCTTCGATCTTCTCCGTCACCTCGGTCTCGATCTCCTGCGGCGAGGCGCCCGGATTCAAGACCGTAATAGTGATCGTCGGGAAATCGATCTTCGGAAAGAGGTCGACCCCAAGGCTTAAAAACGAGAACGCACCGACCACAACGAGCGACATGACCAACATCGTCGCGAATACCGGTCGTTTAACACATACTTCTGCCAACCATTGCATAAACTTCTAAGTCCCAAGTCCCAAAGTCTCAAGTCCCAAGTTGGGGTTTCGACTTCCGAACGGTTTCGATGGAAACTAAGTAAATTTCCTTCCTTTCAACTCCGACTGCCTTAAATACTTAATTAGTCCGGAAATTGCCGGGCTACATTCCACAACCTTTCCGTACACTCTCCGAAAGTCGTCTTCAACGATATACGCCTGATCTAATGCAACATAAAGCTGCGATCTCAACTCTCCGGCGGATCCTTTGGAAATCGACAGAAACTGTACGAATTCCTTATCGCCATCCCTTTCAAAACCTTCCGCGATATTCGACATTATCGAAACCGAGGAATCACGCATTTGATTTCGAAGTCCGAAATCTCTAAAAAATGGTTCAACGGATGAAAGTCTATAGACCTCATTTGTTATCTCGCGCGCTAACTTCCACACTTCAAGATCTTCAAATCGCTGAACTCTTGCCATAATTTCGCCAATCCAGGTTCCCATAAGTCACCGTCACGTCTGGGACTTTTTGGGACTTGGGACCTGGGACTCACTTACTGCACCCTCACAATTGCCCCATCGCTCAATGCACTCAGATTACTTGTAGCAATAACTTCGTTCTCTTGTACGCCCTGTTTAACCTGGATAATATCGCCTTCAAGCAACCCTAGCTGGACCAGCCTCTCCTGCACAATGCCGTCCTTGACCACGTAAATACGATTTATATCGCCATCGGTCTTGACCGCGGACACCGGTACCATTACGGCCGGCTCCGGCTGTGACTGGGTAATGCGCACGGTTGCGAACTGACCCGGTTTAAGAAGGCCGCCTACGTTCTCAACTTCTGCTTCGACCGTCAGGGTCCTCGATGTGGTGTTGATGTTCGGCGACATTCTCACAACCGTTCCGGCAAAATTCCGGTCCGGGTAGGCCGAGGTTTGGAGCGAGATGCTTTGCCCGATCCCTACCTTGCCGATCGCCTGTTCCGGCACATCGATCTTCATTCGAAGCACGGCCGTGCGAACTATGGTCGCTATCTTTGAATTAGGAGTGTTGGGCGAAATATACTCACCGACATCGGCCGTACGATCGGAAATGTACCCGCTCAGAGGGGCGTAAACATTTGTATCTGAGACCGCTTTACGGGCCTGATCGACCTGCGTTTCGGACGTTTTCACCGCAGCGCGTGCGCTTTCGACCTGTGTCCGGGCCGTGTCGATCGCCTTAATTGTTACAGCCGCATTCGAGCGCGCTTCATCCAACTGCCCCAGAAGCGCATCCCGGGAAGACCGTCGCTGGTCTAATTGCTGCCGCGGCACATCGCCGGACTCCACCAGTTTTGTAGTGCGCTTAAGCTCCTGCTCGGCCAAAAGGAGTTGTGCGGTTACCGATTTAACCTGCGAGAAATCCTCGATCTTGAAGGTCTGACCATCGGTTATTCCCAAGCGTACCTGTGTTTGCCGCAGGTTCGCTATCGCTTGGTCTACCGCTCGTTTTTGCTGCTCGACCTGTGCCTGGGATTGTTCGAGGCGTATTTGCGCATCCTGCGGGTCGAGCCGGAGCATGACCTCGCCTTTCTGGACGTAGCTTCCGATATCGAAATTGACCTGCGCGATCTTTCCCGCCACGGCCGGAGCTACGTCGGTTTGAGCATCGCTCGCGAGACTACCTGTCGCTTCAAAATAGGTCGGAATCGGCTTAACGGTTGCCTGCGTGGTCGTCACATCGACGATCGGCGCCTCGGGCGCTTTGTTCGAATTGGCCGAACTGCTGCCCCCGCATCCAGTGATAACGAGCGACGCAACGCCCAATAAAGTAAATAAAATTGCCGGTTTAATAAATTTTTGCTCAGTCATGCTTCTAAAAAAGCTCCCGCTTAGTTCGAAATGTCCGCCTCTTGCTTAACTCCGTAGAGCAGTATCTCCGCGAAATTCTTTGCCGCTTCCTCGTTCGTAATATCCAGCAAGCGGCGCTTTCTGTCCCATAGAATGTTGTTCAGCGATTGATGCAGCATCATTCCCATTAAAGCTCGTACGGCAACGCGGGGATTCATCTTCCGCATTGCACCGTCCTTCTGCCGCTGTTCGATATAACCGCCGATAAACTCGTAAACCTTTAGCACAAATTCGTTGAAGAAATTGTCGGCAAGCTCGTGGTCCTCAAGCGCCGAAAAGAATATCAGCCGCATAAAGCCTTCGTCGGCCTGCTGCTTTGTCATGGCGTTGAGCGCAATATTGTAAAAGACCGTATAGTCGTCCTTGTTTTGGATTGCCTCTTGAAGAACAGGATCCTTTTCCCACGGAAACTTCATCTCGTCGTGGCATGCCTTATCGCCGAGGATCGCACCGTAAAGATCTTCCTTGGTCGCAAAATGACGAAATACCATTGCCTCCGAAACGCCCGCCGCGTTAGCGATCTGCCTGGTCGTTGTCCCTCGAAAACCGTGTTTTGAAAACAGATCGATCGCTATCTGAAGGATCTGCCGTCGGCGTTCGTCGCCGGACATCCTGCCTTCATGCTCACATTTGAAAAAATCTCTGATCAATATATTCTCCTGTCTGGTTGTAAGTAAGTGCTTACTTACCGCGCGTAATTTTTTACTTTATCGCCTGAGAAAAAAGTTGTCAAGACCTTTTGTGAAAAAAAGCACAAATCCAGTGGCGGAGCAGAATCCGGGAACTTTTCGAATAAAGTTTTCGTTTCCAACTCTAGGCGCGGGAGATTCATCTCAATCGCTCGTGTTACAAAACGCGGGAAGCATTTTAGAGAACGGAGGAGTTTAACGGACATGTCGGAATTTGAAGCTGAAGTAAAAAAAGCGGAAAAGGAATTGGAACAGGGCCTCATTCCCGTAAATTCGTACGAGAACGAGAGCGGAACAGGGCAGGATGAATTTCTAGGAGATCTTAAGATGCAGGCACAGGAATACGGACAAAAATTTCAGGATGCGGCCGAAAAGGCGAAGGATTTCGCGAGTGAAAAATTTGCTCAGGCCGGCGAAAAGTTTAAGGAACTCTCAAACAAGGACCCGAAGGAACTGGTAGAGGATGCCAAGGAATTCGCGCGTCAAAAGCCGGGTCAAACGATTCTCATCTCGGCCGCGGTCGGGCTCGTGCTCGGGCTGCTGCTCAAGCGTCGATAAACGAACAAGGGGAGATCTAAACTAAAAAAAAATAAGGCGGCTCGATCGTTAAGATCGGGCCGCCTTATTTTATATCTATCTAAACGCTTTCGCGCTTATTTTTTATACCTGAGCGTGGATCAAACGTCTTGTCTGATCTCCAAAAAGCACGTCGATCTTCTGCGTATCGACAACCGCCGTAACCTCGCCCTGACCGAACGTCGAGTGCATCATCGCCTGGCCCTTGCGGTACTTGCGCGTACGGTCGTACGGTGACGCTGCCTTTGAGCCGATCATTGCCACCGAGGTTTTTACACCACGGCTGAATGTGCTGGCTGTTGCACAGACCTCGCAGGTCGCCTTTGTGATACGGCCATGCTTGGTTACAGTCTCGACATTGTGCCCGCGCTCGATGTCGCACACCGAGCAAAGCATTTCTACCGAGTCACCGGCCGCATATACTTCTTGTTTTTCTGCTTTCATCTTTTAACCTCTATCTTTCTACCTTCTACCGCGCCTCGGCCCGAATGAACGAAACGTTTTTTTCGTGGGTGCGAACCTGTTGGCAGCAGGTTTCGGTGCCGAATGCATCACGCCGCCAAAATCGGGCAGCAATACGCGCTCAACCGCTTGTCCTGTCAGGCGTTCTATAGCCTGCATTGTATGTTCTTCAGCCAGGGTGAGCAGCGTGATCGCACGGCCCTTGTTTCCGGCACGTCCCGTCCGTCCGATACGATGAACGTAATCCTCGGGTGCCTCGGGTATATCATAGTTTATCACATGTGACACCGAATCGATATCGATCCCTCGTGCCGCGACGTCGGTCGCAACAAGGATCCTTGATTTGCCCGACTTGAAACTTCTCAGCGCTGCTTCGCGCTGTGATTGCGAGCGGTCGCCGTGGATGCGGTTAGATGAATGCGAGCGGGCTTCCAGGATGTGCGCAAGGCGGTCGGCCCCACGCTTGGTGCGGGTAAATACCAGCACGCGATCGAAGGTTTCACGCTCGAGCAAATCGAGCAAAAGGCTCATCTTCAATTGCTGCGAAACGGGGTAAGCTACCTGGTCGATAGTTGACGCCGCGTTGCCGCGCCGGCTCATCTCGATAAGCTTCGGGTCTTTTACGAGCGAGTATGCAATACGCTCCATTTCCTTTGACATCGTGGCCGAGAAAAAGAGCGTCTGCCGCGATTCAGGAACCGCCTTGGCGATCTTCTTGATCGACGGAAGGAAACCCATATCGAGCATGCGGTCCGCTTCGTCGAGCACAAAAGTGTCAACCTGAGAGAGGTTGAGCATTCCCTGCTCCATGAAGTCCATCAGGCGGCCCGGAGTAGCGATAATGATATTGGCGCCGCGTCTGATCGAATCGATCTGGCGCTTGTAGCCAGCGCCGCCGATTATCGAGGCGCACGTAATTCCCTTCGGAGCAAGCTGTTTGCACGCCGCGTCGGTCTGGTTGGCCAGTTCGCGGGTAGGCGAGAGAATAAGCACGGTCGTGCCGGGCCTCTTTTTCGCCTGCATCAGTTTCTGAAGGATAGGTAAAAGGAAGGCGGCGGTCTTGCCGGTTCCGGTTTCGGCGGTTCCGATAATATCGCCGCCGTCTAAAATGATAGGAATAGCCTGTTCTTGAATGGGTGTAGGCTCAGTGAAACCCAATTGCTCGCAGCGCGTCCAGAGGGCGGGCAGCAAGCCGAGATCCTTGAAATTCATTAAATATGTAAAATTCTCAACCAAAAAACCGAAAGCGTTTCGTATGAACAATGGACACAGCCCGCAGTACGAGTTATATAGCGCATGCTGTGGCGTGTCTCGCTCCTATTTCCCAGGAGTTAATAAGAAGTGTCGTGACGAAAGGTGGCTTCAGTGAACGGTTGCAGCGAAGGCTTGCGGCTCGAACTGCCCGAACTACCGGGCGGCTTCTAAACAGTTATAAACGAATTCATTTCGCTCGATCCAAACCGCCGAAAACTGGTTGGCGATATACCGTCGATAAAGAAAAACGAATTATCAATTAGTTAGATTACAATAATTACCAACAATTAGCAAGCTAATATTGGAGCCCGCCCAGACACGTGACAGGAGCGGGGTTTCGCGCCTATCAAGCAACCATTACGAAATCTCGCCGCATCACAGGCCATAAGTTAGATTAATTCAAAAAAATTGAGGTGGTCCCAGAATGCGATCGAGACTCTTCCCTTTAATCGTGGTGTTATTAGTGTGTCTTCTTACAGGCCATGCGCAAACCGTAAATGAAACCGGCTCCAGCATGATATTGAAAGACACTTCCGCCGAAATTTCGCTCGCGGTGGATAGCGCGCGGAAGGTTCCGTCGATCCCCGTCACGCTCGAACTTCTAGACGAGAAAAACACTGTCCGCGCCTCGACCGCCCAGAACTTTCCTCTAAAAAAGGGGAGAAACCTGAGCAAGATCACGCTGCCGCTCGGCGACCTGATGAAAACCGCCGAGGAAGAGATTTATTGGTTTCGGCTGCAATACCGGGTCGGTGAAACAACCGGAGTTATCTCCCTCTCCGAGCTTTTGAGAGAAATTTTCGAGCTGCGTGCCTCGGTGCCGCGCAATTATTTTACCGGAAGAACTTATCGCGTCCGCGTCAGGGCGCTAAATCCTTTTTCGTTGAAACCGGTAAAGGATGTTCAGATCGATGGCGAATTCAGCGCGGATATCGAAACCGATTCGGATGAAGATGAATTGAAGCTAAAGGCGAGCGGGCGGACCGACGGCAAGGGTTTTGTCGTGCTGGATTTCAAGATACCTGAAGGCCTGATGCTGGACGACGAGAGCGACCTGGACATCACGGGTAAGAAAAACGGCATTATCCGGGAAATAGATGGAAGCCCCGAGATTCCCGAAGATCGCGCCGGCGTATTCCTAACCGCCGACAAGCCGCTATATCAACCCGGCCAGAGTTTTAACGCGCGCGGAATATTTCTCGACGCCAATTATCACGTGGTTCCCGGCAGGGAAACCGGCTTTCAGATCGAGGACGAAGATGAAACTGTGCTCTATAGGAGCAAGGCGAAAACATCGGAATACGGCATCGCGTCGGTCGCGTGGAAGATACCCGATAATGCCAAGCTCGGCGCCTACGTACTAAAAGTGCTGGACGACGATGGAGACGAAATGGAAAGCTCCTCCCTCTATTTCAAAGTAACGCGATACGACCTGCCGAATTTTGCGGTAACGGCGAAAACCGACCGCACCTATTACCTACCCTCCGACAGAAGCGCCGCGTTTACCATCGCTGCAGATTATCTTTTCGGCAAACCGGTAACCCGCGGCAAGGTGCGCATCGTCGAGGAGAGCGAGCGGAGGTGGAACTGGCGCGAACAAAAATACGATTCGAAAGAAGGTCGCGTGTTTGAAGGCGAAACCGGACCTGACGGGAAATATATTGCGGATGTAGACCTCGGCCCCGAGATCGACGCTATGAACGGCCGGCAATGGGAACGCTTTAAAGATCTGAGCTATGCGGCGTATTTTACAGACCTCGACACCAACCGGACCGAGCAAAAGCGCTTCGATGTGCGCATCACTAAGGAGCCGATACATATCTACTTTGTCCGCTATTCCAACAACAATCCGAAACTCCCGGCAAGGGCTTATTTTTCCACTTTTTACGCTGACGGCTCGCCCGCGATATGCGACGTTACCGTCACCGGCGGGTTCAGGCAGATCATAAAAACAAAGACGAACGATCTGGGCGCCGCGAAACTGGTTTTCGACTTTCCTGAGGACTTTCTCGATAAACAATATTACGGTTTGAAAATAGCCGCGACCGACAAGAAGGGCCTGACCGGCACCTTCAGCGACGATATCTATCTCGACAAGAAAGAGGCAATACAGGTAGTTACCGATAAAACGATATATTCGCCGGGCGACGCTATCGATATGAGCCTGGTTTCCACCTTAAAGGACAGCTTGATCTATATCGACGTCGTGAAGGACGGGACCGTTATCGGGTCGTATTTTGTGAAGCTGCGAAACGGGAAAGCGGACCTTCGCCTACCTTATGATGAGGCGTTCAAAGGAGACCTGACCATCGCGGCATATACGGATGAGATCGAGGATTATCACTCGCCTAAGGCCCTTTTCACCCGCGGGATCATTTTCCCCGAGCAACAGAACCTGCGAGTGGATGCAAAATTTTCGGGCGACACATATCGTCCCGGCGAAGAGGCGCGTGTAAAATTTTCGGTCTTTGAAGGAAACGGGCGGGCGGCGCAAAGCGCCCTTGGCGTGGTGGTTTTCGATAAGGCGGTCGAGGAAAGAGCAAAGACGGATGCTGCGTTCGGAAGCTATTTCAGCCGGTTTTACGGCATGATGGGCTACGACCAGGGATTCGGCGCGATCACTCTGAAAGACCTTAACGATCTTGACCTTTCACGGCCTGTGCCTGATGAAATGCAGCTTGCGGCCGAGGTAATGCTCGCGATCAATTACTATTACCCGGATATTTCCCACAGCAGCAACGACTTGCTGGAAGCGAGAAGCGTTTACGCGGAATATTTCACAAAACAGTTCACGGCGGTAGAAACTGCTCTAAAGGATGAATTCGGCAAAACATTCCGTTTCCCGACGGAAGAAATGATCCTGCGAAAGATGTTGCTTGAAAAAGGAATCGATATCGACAAACTCAAGGACCCCTGGGGCCTTAACTACACGCCGGTCTTTTCGACCGACCGATCACGTGCCGTCCTCACCTTCAAGACGGCGGGCGCGGATAAAACTCACGGGACCGAGGACGATTTTGAGGTTTCAAGCGTCGGTGTGCCTTATTTCGAACCTGTGGGACGAAAGATCGATGAAGCGATCACGCAATTTCACAAGGAGACGGGCTTGTTTATACAGGACCAGCCGGCGCTCCTGGCTGCTCTAAAAAAGAACGGGATCGGCGCCGAGCTGTTGAAAGACCGTTGGAACCGTGATTACCGCTTTGTTTTTGAAATCGAAAAGAGAAATCTCGTCATAAAATTCCGTAGCGCGGGCGAGAACGGGCAATTCGAGGATACACGTTGGCGAAGCGACGATTTCGACGTCTGGACGAACTACACCGATTACTTCACGGATACTGAGATCAGTCTGAGCAACACGATTGCAGCCGCGATGAGAGATAATAAGAGTCACGCTCCCAAAGACGAAGACGAGTTCAAGCGGATGCTCAAGAATAACGGATTGGACCTCGCCGCGGTGCGCGATGTGTTTGGTGAAAGCGTTGTGCTTACGTCCGAGCGCCAAACGCGGTATGTGGATAAGGTCGTGATCGAAAATGGCGAGCAAAAGATAACCCCGGTTAGTCAGCAAATGCTCATATTCAAGCTCCGCAGCAAGGGGCCGGACCGGGTTATCTCTGCCGACGATTTCGATCTCGCGACTTTTTCGACCGAAACGCTGCTTGCTCTGAAAGGCCCGTACACATCAACGGGCACCGCCAAAGAGGTTGTTTTTGCCGGTGCAAAAGGCGCGGTTCGCGGGGTTGTTACGGATTCTACCGGCGCGTCTGTGCCGGGAGCAACAGCGACGGCAACGAGTGAAACCGACACGACGATCTCCTTTACTACAGAAACAAACGACGATGGTGTTTTCCTCTTACAAAACCTTCCATCTGGCCGTTATTCAGTAACGGTTACAATGCCGGGTTTCCAACCTTATAAATACTCCAACATCAATGTCCGCTCAATGGTTCTTATGGAAATCAAAGTATCTTTGGAGGTTGGGACCGTTACGGCGTCTGTGGAGATCACGGCTGCGCCGTCCGAGATAAACCAATCCAGCGCCTCGATGTCGAGCGTTAAAAGCGCAGCGGTTAAAGGACGAATGGCTGTTCCGCCCGAGCAAAACTCGACGCCGCGCTTGCGCGAGTATTTTCCCGAGACGCTTCTCTGGAACCCCGAGCTGATCACCGACAAAAAGGGCAAGGCAGAGCTGAAATTCAACCTCGCGGACAATATCACGACTTGGAAGCTCTACACGATCGCTTCTACAAAAAAAGGAAAGATCGGTGTGGCCGAAAAGGAGATCACTGCCTTTCAACCTTTCTTTGTCGATCTGGAGCCGCCGAAATTCCTGACAAACGGCGACGAGATATCGCTTCCCGTCCAGGTCAGGAATTACACCGAGAAAAAACAGGACGTCGGCGTAACGATGACGACGGCAAACCTGGGGCAGGAAAAGCAGCAGATTGACGTCGGCTCGGGCGATTCAAAAAACGCGGTCTTCGGCTTTAAGGCGATCGACGTCGTGAAAGACGGCAAGCAGCGAGTAACCGCGCTTGCGCAAGGTGAATCGGACGTGATCGAGAAACCCGTAACGGTCCGCCCGGATGGTGAGGAGATCGTAAAAACAGAAACTAACGTTTTCAACGGCATGACAGCTTTTGACGTAAACTTCCCCGCTAACGCGCTGCCAAAAACCCAAAAGGCGGAGATAAAAATATACCCGAACCTTTTCTCACACGTTACCGAATCGGTCGAAGGATTGCTCCAGCGCCCGTACGGCTGTGGCGAGCAGACCATTTCGTCGACCTACCCTAACCTGATGATCCTCAAGTTCATCAAAAACGACGGCAAGCTTGTGCAAAAGGCGCAGAAGTACCTGCAAAAAGGGTACGAGCGGCTGATCGGCTACCAGGTGGAGGGCGGCGGGTTCACCTACTGGGGTGGCAAGGACACGCCCGACGTCGCGCTGACGGCCTATGCGCTCCGTTTTTTAAACGATGCGAAGGAGTTTATCGAGGTCGATGAATCCGTAGTCGCCAACGCCCGCGATTGGCTGATCAAACAGCAGCACACGGACGGCAGTTGGACAAAGAAATACTATTACGAAACCTTCGAAGACCCGGGCCGCACCAAGCTCTTTACATCCTATGTGGCGCGAACGCTGGCGAAAATGAAGGAAAAGGACGCAGCCCCTCTGCAAAAGGCGCTTCTCTATCTGAAAGCGAGAAATGCGGAGATCGCCGAACCGTACGCGCTCGCTCTCTACGGCCTGGCGCAATTGGAATCCGGCAATACGGAGGCAGCGGAAGAGGTCGCAGGCAAGCTCGAAAAAATGCCGATAGCCGAGGGAAATTTCGTTTACTGGAAGCTCGAAACAAATACGCCATTTTACGGCTGGGGTATGGCAGGCCGCCTGGAAACGACAGCACTGGTTCTCCAGCTTTTAACAAAATTAGAGCAAACGGCGAATAAGCCGAGTGCCGAACGCGCCGCCCTGATCTCGAAGGGTATGGGGTTTCTGCTTCGAAGCAAGGATCGTTACGGCGTTTGGTATTCGACCCAAACCACGATAAACGTCCTGGATACCTTCCTCGCGGCAATGTCCGCTGAAAAGGCCGGCGACGGGGCGGCGGAAACGCTGCAAGTGATCGTAAACGGGGTTGTTGTTCAAAATTACACCGTCACGCCTGACAGGATAGAGCCTTTCACGATCGAGCTGCCGTTCGACACAGCGTCAAATAAGGTCGAGATCAGGGGGTCCTCGGACACCACAACGCTAATGGCGCAGGTGGTGGCTTCGCACTATATCGACTGGAAAGATTCGGAAAGCACGGGCAAAACGGTCAACGCGTCTCGCGCGCTACGCCTCGATTACAAATGCGATCGCCAGAGCGCCCCGATAATGCAGGAGATAACATGCAGCGTGGAAACCGAACGGGTGGGCTTCAGAGGCTATGGGATGCTGCTCGCCGAGATCGGGACACCGCCGGGAGCGGACGTGAGCCGCGAGTCGCTACAGGCTGCAATGGAAGCCGATTGGACCATCAGCCGCTATGACATCCTGCCGGACCGGATAGTGTTCTATATGTGGGCAAAAGCGGGAGGGACCAAATTCAACTTTAAGTTTAAGCCGCGATACGGGATAAACGCCCAGACCCCCGCATCGATCGTTTACGATTACTACAATCCGGATGCGAAAGCCGTGGCTGCGCCGCTCAGGTTCGCGGTGGGGAATTAGGTGACGCCCCCGATATCGAAGGTGCGGATCAGCCCGCCCTCGAACGAAAAGATATGCTTTACTGTCTTTTCGAGCAATAATTGGCCGGTAAGATCGCGCACCGTTTGCTGCACCGTAAATACGGCCCGCCCTTGATCATCCATTTCGAGATCGAGCGGATCGAGGCGGGGGTCGATCAGTTGGAACTGCGCCTTCCAATACTCGCGTACACCCTCGCGCCCGTGCACATACCCGCCGTGCTGGCCGTTTGCCCATTTTACAAGGGGGTGCATCATGGCGATCACGCGCTCGACATCGCGGGTGTTAAAAGCTTCGTAGAGTTTATAAAGTAGTTGGGAGTCCGGTGTCATATGATTTCATAATCTCACATAAAACAAGGAAGATGAAGATGTTAACGAAGGCTTGTAATCACACGGTTCGTATTAAATCACTATGACCACACGCCTCAATGGATCGGTAAAATAGATCGCGGCGCATTTCCGTTTTCCGGATCTTTAAAAACGTGAAATTTGGACCTCGCACCTTAGCTGGAACCTTGAATAAAAAATAGTAAGTATGGACACGAAAATTGGAAGTAAAAACACGAAAATCGCAACCTTTTACACCAAATTTGGAACTAAAAACACCGAAAATCGAACCTTTTCGAATTGCGGATTTGTGCTAACTGCTGCAAATAAAGAAGCTGTTGGATCGACGAGCCGAAACCGTTCAAAAATGAAAGTGAAATCAACCCGCGTACGGGCTAAAACCGGTTTTTTATCCACTCCGCGGCCACCTCTTTTGGAGTGCGTTTGTTGCCATCAACCTCATAGTTCAGCTTCCGCATTTCGTCAGTCGAGATGGCGTTGTTTAGGCTGGTAATGACCTCGTTCAGAATTTCCGGCGCGTCCTGCCGGTATATAAAAACGGCCTGGTAGGGCGGGAAATAGTGCCGGTCGTCGGCCAGTTGAAAGAGGTCGAGCGCAGCGATAAGCCCGTCAGTCTCGTTGCCGGCGATGATATCCAATTCGCCCGAGGCCAGCGCACGGTATGTTAAAGAAAGATCCATCTCGCGCGGTTGGCGGGCGAAGTTAAATCCATACGCCTTTGAAAATCCGGGGTAGCCGTCGGCGCGTGACATAAAATCCTGTCCGAAGCCGGCCTGCCAGTTGCGGGAAACGGGCACCGCTTCGGAAACGGTTTTCAGGTTGCTCTTACGCGCGATATCGCCGCGGACCAGTATCGCGAACCCATTGGAAAACCCGAGCGAAGGCCCCACATTGAGCCCAAACTTCTCCGCATACTCGGCCTTTGTCTGGTCGTAAACCGCCTGAACGTCCGATATCGCGGCGTGTTTAAGAATGGCGGTGTATGCGGTGCCGGTGTATTCGGGATAAACGTCGATCTGTTTAGCAAGCAGCCCGTCGTGAGCGAGATTGCCGCCAAGCTCGAACTGCCGCTCGACCGCTACTCCCTTCTTCTCGAGAGTCTGGGCAAGTATCTCGGCCAGGATCACGGACTCGGTAAAATCCTTTGAGCCGACAACGACCTTATTCACCTCTGCACTGCTTCCGCCCATCCCCGGTATCAGCCCTGCTACTACCACCCCGATAAAGAGCAGCGCAGCAGTCCCGGCCAGCAATCTTCTACGACCCGCGGATGCCCGCTCCTTGATATCGAACGATCTTTCAAATTGGCCGAGCGCAAAATCGGCGACAAGCGCCAGCAGCGCAGAGAATATGGCCCCCGCAAGCAGAAGATTATTATCGTTTTGGCGAAGCCCGCGAAAAATATAAGTGCCCAGTCCCCCGGCGCCGACGGCCGCGGCAACCGTCGCTACACCAACCGAGATGACCACCGCGACTCGAATACCGGTTAGCATTACGGGCGCGGCGAGCGGCAGCTCAACCATCCTGAGTATCTGCCCGCCGGTCATCCCCATCGCGACAGCAGCTTCGCGCACCTTGGGGTCGATGCCCAAAATTCCGGTAACGGTGTTGCGGATAACGGGCAGCAGCGCATAAAGCGCAAGAGCGATAATCGCCGTGCGCGCGCCGATACCGCCGATAAACGGGATCGGGATAAGCAGGCCGAAGAGCGCAAGGCTCGGCACGGTCTGCATAATATTGGCGATGCCAAGAATTGGCGTCTGGAGCGACCTGATCCGGGTGAGCAGAATCCCGAGCGGAACGCCTATCAAAACGGCCAGCCCTGTCGAAAAAAAGACGAGCGAGATATGCTCGCGCGTCAGGGCGAGAACCTCGGGCCAGTTTAGTTTTAGGAATTCGAGAAACGGCATCGGATTTAGGGACAATTGTAGCAGAATCATGGCCCGCTCCAAGCAACCATTCGGAAAACTATACGCATCGGATAGGCAATGAACGGCCAAGAATTCGACCCGAACAATTTACGCATTTCATCACCATGCTCGCAGAGTTGGGACGAAATGGTTGGTGACGACAAGAAACGCTTCTGCGGTGGCTGCAAAATGGTCGTCTATGATCTGTCGGAGATGAGGCCCGGAGAGATAAGAGAGCTCGTTCTCAACACTGATGGGCGGCTTTGTACTCGTCTATACAGAAGGTCGGACGGAACAGTAATCACGAAAGAATGTCCGATAGGTGTAAAGGTTATAAGAAAACGCATATCAAGAATTGCGGGGGCAGCTCTCGCCTCGATCTTGGGACTATTCTCGATCGGTTATGGCCAAAAAACAGATGCCGCTTATGAAAATACAGGCGTTCGAATCACAAGAGTATCTGAGGTCCCGGAAGAAAACACCTTAAGCGGAACGGTCAAGGACGGCATTGACGGACCGATATCTTTTGCGAAAATTACTCTATTCGAGGACGAGAAGGAGATTTTTAAGACCGAGACCGATGAAGATGGCAATTATCTGATCAATCCTCCGAAGTCGGGGACGTATTCTCTGAAAATCTTGGCAACGGGTTTTCGGAGCCGAACGATATCTAACCTAAGCCTTGACGTGAAAGAAAAAGTGCAGGTTGATGTGATATTGGAGGTGGGTGGCATAGGCGAGACAGTTGTCGTCACGAAAGAGGTGAAACGCAAAAAGAATAAAGGCCGGCCGCATACAGAGAAAAAGCCTTAACTTAACCCGCAATCGTCTCGAGATAGGCTCGAACAAGCGGATGATCCGAGCGCGAGAAGTTTGCCGGGGTATCAAGCAGAACGATCCGTCCCTTATCCATCAACGCTATTCGCGAACCCAGCAGCATAGCCTCGTGCAGGTCGTGCGTGACGAAAACTGCTGTTTTATTCATTTTTCTCACCAGCGTAGCGAATTCCTTTTGCAGATTGGTGCGAGTAATCGCATCAAGTGCGCCGAATGGTTCATCAAGCAGCATTATCTCGGGATCGGCAGCGAGCGCGCGGGCGACTCCCACACGCTGGCGCTGGCCGCCCGAAAGCTCATGCGGAAAACGCGGGCCAAATTTAGCGGGGTCGAGGCCGACAAGCTCGAGCATCTCACGCGTCCTTTCCTGCTTTTTTCCTTTATCCCAATTTTCGAGGCCCGGAACGAGCGCGACATTTTCGCCAACGGTGAAATGCGGAAAAAGACCGCCCTCCTGCAGGACATAACCGATATGGCGCCGCAATGAGATCGGGTCCCAATCTGATGTCCGTTTGTCGTTTACGAGTATCTCACCGGAGGTCGGTTCGATCAGGCGATTGATAAGCTTAAGGGTCGTCGTTTTGCCGCAACCGGATTCGCCAAGGAGGATGAGGATCTCGCCCTTTTCTATTTGAAGGTTGAGATCGTGGAGGATCGCATTGCCGTCGATGGAATATCCAACGCTGCGAAATTCGACGATCGTTTCAGGGTCTTTGGGCATATTCGGTGGCAATATCTTAACATTAAGAGCGTGCCCGCGAAATACGCGGAAGACACGAAAAGGATATGGACAATTTCAAACCCTCCAAGGAAGATATGCTCGATGCGGTTAACCGGACCGTTCCGGACCTGATCGCGCTAGATCTTGACGTACTCTTTTGCGGGATCAACCCGGGGTTGTACTCGGGCGCGACTCGGCGGCATTTTGCCAAACCGGGCAACCGATTCTGGAAGGTGCTGCACCAGGCCGGGTTTACGCAACGGCAATTGCAGCCATGGGAAGAGGATGAGTTGGTAGCGGGCGGCTGCGGGATCATCTGCTTCTGCAAGCGAACGACAGCGCGGGCGGATGAGCTGACCCGTGAAGAGATAGTAGAGGGCGGCCGTGAGGTTGTGGCAAGGGTGAGAAAATACAAGCCGCGTATCCTGGCGGTGCTGGGAATCGGAGCGTATAAGACGGCCTATGAAAAAAAGGAGGCCAAGCTGGGCCTCCAGGATGAAAAGATCGGCGACACTCGTATCTGGCTCCTGCCAAACCCGAGCGGATTAAATGCGCACTATCAACTGCCGGCCCTCGTTGAGCTGTTCAAGGAATTGCGAAGCGCCGCAAACTAGCGTTTAAGCCACGCTTCGCGCACCTTGCGCTGCTCAGATGTCGGATTCGGCATGTCCGAAACCGCATAGAAATTCGTGGCGCGTGAGCCTACCGTATACGGCACATCGATCACGCTTCCGTCACGCTGGACCGAGAGCTTTAACGTCTTACCCGCAAGGCTGTCAAGATCTACGGCTCTTACCGGCTGACCGTCGACCGTATTGATAACATCATCCTTGAGCAAGCCCGCTTTTGCGGCAGGCCCGCCGTTGTCTATCAAAAGTACATATAGCCCGTTGTCGCGGAAACGCCCGTCAAAGCCGAACTCCGGCGAGGCGCCCGTTTTCTGCTCCACCTTAAAACCGGCATAACCGTAGATCGCGGCGTAGTCCGGGACGTCGGTCCCGAAAACGTAGCGGCGGTAAAAGTCCTGATAGTCCTTTTTCGTGATCGAATTCACCACCTTGATCATGTCGTCGGTCGTAAATCCTTTGCCGCGCTTGTAGAAATCGTTATATAGCGTGCGCATTACATCATCCAATCCGGCGCGGCCCGCCGTGTCATGCCGGATCGATAGATCGAGCAGCGCGCCGAGATTTTCCCCTTGGGCGTAATATGAGATCTCGAAGGCCTGAGGCGTGTCGTAGCCTATCCACGTTGAAACCGACGATGAAGCGGGCGAAATATAATTGCGCACATCGTTGCCCTCGATACCAGCCGCGACCGACATGCGCCTTTCGAGAAACTCCTTTTCGGTATTGATCCCGGCGCGATAAAGCGTCAGCGCGGAATAGTAATTTGTAAACCCCTCGGAAACCCAAAGCAGCGGCGTTTCATTTTCGCGGGAATAGTCGTAAGGCCACATTTCGGCGGGTCGGAGCCGCTTAACGTTCCATAGATGGAAAAACTCATGTGCCGCGGTGCCTATCAGTCCCTGCGGCGTGGCGTAATCGCCGGGTGGTGCAAAGGCAACGAAAGAGTTAAGGTGCTCGAGCGCGCCGCTGGAGTTTGATTCTGCCGACCGGAAGAAATAGTAGTAAACGTACTTCTCATAGGGAAGGTCGCCAAATACGGCGCTCTCCGCACGTGCAACTTTCTGCAGCATCTCGACAAACTGCTTTGTCTTCTCTGCGGAAAAACTCCCCACGGGATTTGCAACAAAGTAGTGCGGCTTACCATCTAC
>Ga0193752_1001298_pt1 | contig 21015 bp, 14 predicted proteins | sample H1c1metaG_FD_144924 | JGI IMG/M metagenome (GOLD analysis project Ga0193752, IMG submission 144924) | Soil microbial communities from a riparian zone of the East river system, Colorado, United States - H1c1 | ecosystem: Environmental > Terrestrial > Soil > Riparian zone | place: USA: East River...
CGCCCAATGCCGTTGGCGCTGGGCAACAGCGAGTCAGTGGCGAGCAAAACGCGTGGCGGCACGCGCGCACGATAGCGCATGTCGCGATCGCTACCAGCTTCGTGCCGGCGAGCCTCACGCTGAGAAGTCCCCCGCGATGACCCGCCTGACTTTCGGCGATCGGTCGGATACAAGAACTGCATGCTGAACGGCCGCAGGGTTGGGCTGCTCCTCAGCGTCGTCGCAGTCACATCGGCAGTGGGTACCGCGCACGCATCGGTCATGTCGGGGTCGGTTCCCGATCCTGACGATGTGGATCTGGTGCTCTGGCTCGAAGCCGATTCGCTTCAGCTGCAGGATGGAGCTGCGGTTACGATTTGGCCCGATGTGCGGGGGCGCGGACTCGCCGCACGCGCGGGTTCGACTGCTCCCGTATACTCGGCCGATCGACTCCACGGCCTCGCTGGCGTTTGCTTCGACGGCGCCGCGCGGGGCTTGGTCGTCGACAATTCGGTCCGACTCGGCCGCGAACACACGATCATCGTCGTCGGACACGCGCGCGGGACTGGCGATAGCCTGATCTCTGCGTGTGACGGCGCGAGCTGTGTGTCGCTCGACGTTCGCAAGCTCGGTTCTCAACCGGCGATGCAGGTTCGATATCCGCAACTCGATCTCGCCGAGCCCGCGAGCTCGGCCGTGAGTGAACGTCTCGACGGGCCGAGTGTGCTCGCTCAAACGCGTGCGAGCGAGAAGTACGTTCGCGGGTACGTCGGCGAAGTCACGCCTCCTTTGATTCGCGTCAGTACTCCGACCGGCGTTGTCGATGCGAAATCCTCGGTGCTGCGAATCGGCGGTACCGACGACCCTGCGACCGCGCTCACTGGCGACGTATTCGAAGTGCTGGTCTACGACCGTGCACTCGGCGTCAACGAGCTTCGCGAAGTGTTCGAGTACCTGAATGCGAAGTGGTTTCCGGGGCCGGCGCCCAAAGCGCGCGTGGTGTCGCAGTCAGGTGGTGCCGACCCGAGCACCGCAGCACATTCACCCGATACCTGGTACCGCGACCGCGGCCGAAGCGGATTTGATCTGCTCGCTGGGTCGCTCGACCTCTTCGCCCGGTTCAGCAAGGTTTCGCGCCGCTGGAGCTCGCGCGACGCGCCGCTGCTGCTCATCGACGGTGGAGCGAACGGCATGTCGCTCTCGATTCGCGCGACCGGCCCGCGCGCCCTCGAAGCTCGGCTCGCAGCCAAAGACGGCGTCGACCAGGAGACCTGGTCGCTCGTTGCTGCCGCGGATGGCGTCGACATCGTCCCGGACGCGCTTTATCACCTGGCGTTGACGCTCGAGACCAACTCTCTGGACGGCCGGGTCACCGCGAAGCTGTATGCCGCACCGCAGAACACGCCGATCGACGTCGCGCAAACCGCGTTCGAGATCGCTCGCGCGATTGCTCCGCCGATCGATGATCCGAACGCAGATCCGGCCGCGCGTGCGTGCGCGCCCTCGACCGGTGGCATTGCGACGAATCTGACCGTTCACGCGTTCGGAAGCGCGAGCGGCCTGCGCTGGAATCGGGGTGTCGCACGCGTCGAGCAGGTTCGAGTCTGGCGTGGCGTTCCACCGGTCTTCGATGCCGTCGCAACCTACCCTGACCTCGAACGCGTCGTCGCGCCTCGACCCGAGCCCGGGTATCCAGACGAGTTCGATCCATTTTCGCCGCCGATCGCTGCAAGCTCGCCCGCACGCGGCGCTCCTGCGCTCGCCGAATGGACTCGCTCCGCCAACGCGGGCGACTCACTCGCGCTCACGGGCGAACAACTGACCGCAGTCAGTGGCGATGACACCGGCAAAGACACTCACTTTGCCGTGTTCGGTCAGAGTGCGGAGAGTCGCAATCTCAGCTTTGCATCGGTTCAACGTGTCGAACGTCGCCGCGGTGTGATCGGGCTCGATGAGGCGTTACCCACCTCGTCGATGTACTTGATCTGGCCAGGTAATCAGCACGGGTTCGGTCGTCCAGTTGCGGTGAATCGAACCGAAGCATGGTGGATCGGACCAGACCGCGCGACTCGCGGGGACGTCGTTCAGGTGTACGGTCGCAACCTCTCGCACGATCAGGGCACGAGCACGGCCTGGCTGTACTTGAAGCCGGTCGGACGTAAACCGGGTCGGTGGCTCGCGCCGGTCAGCGTCAATCCATATCGAGTTGGATTCGCAGTACCGGACGACCTTGCAAACGGCACGTACGAGCTCTGGTCGCACAACGGCCATGGGGGTCGGTATGGCTGGAGCGAACCGCTGTCTCTCGCGATCGACGACGGAACAGTCTGGAACGGAGTGACCGTCGACGTGAGCGCAAACGCAAGTGATGCACTCCCCGACGATGCTGAGGTTCAAACCGCGCTGCGTGAGGCGGAACAAGCGGCGCGGAGCAGCGGTCGCAACGCCACGGTGCGCTTCGCAGCCGGGCGCTTCTTGTTCGCTCAAACGCTCCGCCTTCCCTCGAACGTGCGCATCCTGGGCGCCGGCAAAGGCAAGACGGTCCTGACCGGAACGAGCAAGTTCGCTCCGAACTCCCACTTGGTAGTGTTCGACCAAACGCACGACATCGAGATCGCCGATCTGACGCTCGACTTCGGCCCTGTCATGCGCGCTGCACCGGCATTCGTGATGAACGGCTTCGTCGAGAACCTACGCGTTCGCAATGTCCGACTGATCGCGCTCCACGATCCGAACCAGCAGCTGATGTGGCTAATCGCGAAACGCGCGCAGTTCACTGGCGTGGATTTCTTCGGTCCGCTAGCCGCAGTCGCCGGCAGCACCCAAGTCGCATTCGATCGCTGTAACTTCTATCTCACCTCTGGGGGCATCACCTTGTTCGCCGTCGGCGGCATTCGCGAGCTGAGCGTCACGCGCTGCACCGCGCAGGACTACAACCTGGGCGACGACACGACTGGGGCCGGGTGGTCCCAAGGCCGATTCGTGAACATCGTGAACCGCGCGGGGGTCTCGCGCGACATCTACATCGGCGAAAACACGACCACCGATCTCGGAGTGCATCCAAAGTATCCTGGGCAGAATACGGGCGAGCAGATCTCTTGGGACGAGGCGAGCAGCCAACCCGTGTCGAAAGTCGTCCGTGCGGTGAATGACCCGCGGAGCGACTCCAGCTCGCTGCAGCTGTCAGCTGCACCACACCCGCTGGAGCCCGGCTGGGGATACGTCGCGGTCGTGATCGACGGCAAAGGCGAAGGGCAAATCCGGGACGTGACGGCGGTCGAAGGCGACACGATCCGGGTCAACCCCACTTGGAAGGTGGTTCCGGATCAGTCGAGCCGGCTCGCGCTCGGAGGGTTTCACGAACGCGCGGTCGTGTACCGGAATCGTCTCGACGGCAAAGCCATACTGGCCCAGCAATCCAGTCACTCCGCATCTTCGGGCATCGAGCCGTTCGGAGGTGTGTCGAACCTCATCAGCGATGGCAACACCATCACCGATTGCCGGTTCGGCCTGTACGCGATGGGCGAGCCTGCAACACCGACGTTGTTCAACCTGTATGCGAACAACTTCGTGATCGGTGCTCGGTACGCTTACACGCTCGATGCGCGAGGCACGACGGCATCGGCGATCGGCACGTACGGTCAAGTGTTTCGTGGCAACTCGGTCGCGAGCTCGATCGAAGACACGGGTCACTTTGCCGTGACCGCGCTGCCGGGCAACCTCGACATGCTCGTGTTCGACCGCAACGTGAGCACGGATACGGCGGCTGGCTACGTATTCAAAGATTGGGGGCAGCCATCGGCTGCGATCGGCTCGCTCGTGATCGTCAGCGACTATCTCGACCGCGGCACCGCGCCACTGGCGGGCTCGTACGCGATGAATGCGCCCACGTTTGCGAGTGGGCGTGAAGCAGTCTTCCGACCGGTGTTGCGTGGCAGCGTCTGGACGAACTTCGCGGCCAAGTTTTCCGGGAAGTGGATCGCCGCACCGGAGGCGCCTTGGCGACGACTGACGGTCAGTGCGAAGGCGGGACGACCGCCCGTATCGGTCGAGGTGTCGCTGCTGAACGGGAGCAGCAGCGCCGTCACGTACCGGATATCGGCGCAGCCATCGGCGGCATGGCTCGCGATTGCGCGACCACTGCTCGAGCTCGAGCCCCAAGCCGAAGGCACGGTGTCGATCGCCTGTGACCCCAGCAAGTTACGGCCAGGTAGATACGAGGCCACGCTGTACATCGAAGGTGCGGAGCCCAAGCGCGCCGTCTCGATCCAGTTCACGGTGCTGCCCTAACGGCCGGCGGCTAACGTCGCGGTCGCAGCGAAGAGAGAAGTCGCTGCAACGTGGCTATCGAGGGCAAACGCTCACCCACCCACGGCACGCGAGCACCGCGACGCAATGCCTCGCGCACCAAGATTCGCCCGTTCAGCGACGCCAAGCGCAGTCGCGGTGGCAGCGGCGATTCACCGCGCGTGGCAGCGTGCAGCAACTGCAGCCATCGGTCGGTGTTCCGGCCGGGTGCAAAGGCCTCCTCGACAAATCGGCGACCGCGACGGCCCATCGCTGCCGCACGTTGCGGGTCCTGCAGTAGGCCGATCAGAGCCGCCGCAAGCTCGCGCTCATTGCGCACGAGCAACCCGGTTTGCCCCGCGCGAATAGTTTCGCGCAATCCACCGGCTCTTCCTCCCACCACGGCCACAGCATGCGCTTGCACCTCGATCGCGCTGACGCAGAAGGTCTCGGTCGAAGTATGACTATTGGGATTGACTACGCCGATCGCCGCGACCTGCAGTTCATCGCGTATTCGCTTCGGCGACACTAGACCATGGAACTGCACGCCGAGCGCAGCGCAAGCCTCGCGGCTGTCGCCGAGGTGAGGTGCGATGTAGCGTTGCTCGAACTCGTTGGCGGCGACTCCGAGCGGGCCCAAACGCGCCCGATCCTCGTAGAGCTCGGCACTTCCGAGCACGTGCAAGCTAGCGTCAGGCACGGCTGCTCGGACCGCGGGCCAAGCGGCGGCGAGTACATGGAAGCCCTTTGTCAGACCCACGTATCCGACAAACACAACACGCTTCGAATCGCGCTCCCGTTCACCCGGTGCGAAGAACTCGGGGTCGACCGAGTTGTAGATGTATTCGGTCTTGTCGAAGACACGGTGATGTCGGAGCTGGTCGCACTGCGCGTTCGACACGCAGACGAGCCGCTTTACCGTCGCGGCATCCGCGATCATGTCGGCCACTTCGTCGTTCGGCCCATTGTGATCCCAAACCACCGCCATCTGGCCGGTGCGCTCGCACGCCTCGATCAGTGGTCGGGTGAGTGCGGCGCCGCGGTTATTGAAGATGAGCACCGAGACCTTCTCGCGTCGAGCGACGTCCACTGCTCGAATCTCGGATTCGACCTGCACAGAATGAATGTGTGGATGAGCACTCGTCTGAGCGCGCTCAATGAGCAGCACTTCGATGCCCTCGCGCCTGGCAAGTTGATCGGCGGTGCGCAGGACCTGCGCGTCCGTGCCACTCAATCCAAGCTCGCCCTCGAGGAAGGCTGGCCAGGTCCATGCACGCGGCGTATTGAGATAGAAGGCTACCCGCACGTTCGATCGGCGCGGACTCTAGCAGAAACGCACGCCGCCGGCCCTACTCGCGTGGCCCCGCACCCGCGGACGGCTCGACGACTCCAGGACTGCGGCCGGTCGAGTGCGATCTCACTGAAATCGCGTTCGGTTGATCAGTGAGGTCTACAATCAGGCACGTCGCTTCGTTCCAATGCGACAGAATAACGCGGATCGTTCAAGCGCCGGCGCCTGTAACGAGAACAGCCGACGGTGACGGCGCCGTGTTCGGTGTCCGCGAAGATATTCGCGAGCGCGCCTGGGAAGTCGAGCACGAGATCAACCCGCTTGGTTTCCAAATACGCGGGAAGATCGAGCTCGCCGCTGGACGTTAGGAAGTGTCGCAGATCACTGTCGACCACGCCGTCGAGAGAGCGGACGATGAAGCGCTCGTCCAAGACCAGCCGTAGCTGCACTTCTTGCAGCGCGATCGAGATCGGAACGCGGCGACAATCGAGCTCCGCACACCATCGATCCGATGTTTGCCTGACTACGCCGGGTTTCACCGATTCGATCGCACGCAGAAGCTCCATGTTTGCGAACGAGCTCGCTCGCATGCGAACGCCGATCTCTGCGACAGCTACCAGACCCGTGTTCAAGACGAATGCTGAGAGACACAGATTTTGCATCACCGGAGTTACTCGCGTCGCGCGCATGAAAACGCACGCCAGCGGGACCCACACATACAGCGTGTACCGCGAGAAATGCGTGGTGGGAAAGATGGTGAACGCGTGCAGGAGCATCGGGATGCAGACGAAACATGCGAGCATTAGCCAGCGCGTGGAATCCAAGTTCTTCACGCGCATTCCGATCGCGAACAACAATGGCCAGGCGTAAGCGACGAACGCGAGCGGGCTCGGGCTCAAATACAGCGAAGTGCCGGCGATATGCAGCGCATGCTGACGCGAGGTGATCGCACGCATGCTGCCGGCGCCTTGCAATGGAGCTCCGGTCCCACGCTCCAACCAGAACACGGTCGCCGCCAGCACCACCGAGCATCCGAAGTACATCGCGAGCGCCGGCCAGCGGCGGTCGCGCAACGCCAAGCAATACAGGAATCCCACTAGCAACAACGCTTCCGGTCTCCAAAAGAAGAGCGCGTGCGCCATCACGGCAAGCACTGCCGATCCGCGCTCGCGTGCCCGCACGATCGCGAACGCGATCGCCAGCGCGAACGGCATGTTCTCCATCCCGAGCTGAGCCTGAAAGAAGAACGAAGGCGCGGCCGCCAGTGCCGCACACACAAACACCGCCGCGCGGACGCTCCCGAGCTCAGCGCGGCCCTCCTCGCGTAGTAACCAGAGCAACCCAAACGCGCTCGCCACACCCAACGATTTCATGAACAAGATCGTCGGAACCGGGCCGGTAAGCGCGAGGATCGCAGCCAACAGCGTCAGGTAGAGCGGCGACGTTTCTCCCGACGAAAAGATCCCGGGATTGAACTGAAGCGGATAGCCCGCGACCATGTTCATCGCAAAGACGAGATGGATCTCGGGATCACCTCCAAACGTGGTGAGATTTGCGAGAAGCGAGCCCAGCGCCAGCACCACGAGCGGCGCGAGCGGGATGGCGCGAAGGTCTTGCGCAGCATGGGACGCCGGACGCGCTCCGAGCCGCCTCAACGCGGCAGCCACAGCTGACGCACCGAGGTGTCGTCGACGCTGATATCGCGGCTCGAGTAACCGTGCGTGTTCAAGAGCTGCAGAACCTGCTCGATCGAGCTCCCGGGAGGCTGCCAGCGCGGATGAAGCTCGAGCATCAAAATAGGCCGATGCTCTGCGAGCGTTTCCTCGAGCCCTCTCAAAACCGAGAGCTCCGCGCCTTCCACGTCGATCTTCACGAACGACGGGCGGATGCCGAGCAGTCGGACGCAGTCGTCGGCGCGCAAGCTACTGCCACCCGCGTCGCTCGACCCCGCCGCGGACGAGAAGCGTGGAAGGTGCTCCTCGCCATTCGGGAAGTCGATCCGTGTCACCCCGCCATCGCCTGCAGCCCATGGCAGCGCCGCAAACACGACGCCTGGGAACAGCGACGAAGCGACGCCCATGTTGTACTGCAGCCTGGCGACCGCACGAAGGTCGGCCTCGAAGGACAAAAACGTGGAGCCACTGCGGGCCTTGGGCGCGAGAATCAAGCTGTAGTGGCCGTACAAGCTTCCGATGTCGAGCACATCCCCACCATCGTACGCGGCGTACACCGCGTTGGCTTCCTCGCCACCACCGGTGCGCCTCCACAAGTTGAAGTCGGCGCTTAGCCGCCGTGGCACCGTGCGCTCGACGCCATCCCAGAAAGCGACCCGCGTGGGTGCCCAATCAAGTACCATCTGAGCGTGTGGCAGTGCGCGGGCTGCTCGAGCGAGCAACGTCTTCAGCTCGAGAGATGTCGGTGGTTTGTACCTCATGAAGATCCTGTATCTCGGCTCCACGGCGGCCGCAGGGAACTATCTTACGGATTCACTGCTGCAGGGTCTGCGCCTTCGTTACGGCGCGGACGTCATCGACTTTCCGAAGTGTGAGCTCATGTATCGGTCCTGTCCGGCCGAGTCACGTCGGCGTCTGCCGGGCGGGGGTTTCACGCTTTACACGGGCCTGCTCGAAGACCTTCCACTCGACCGCGTGGACGTGGAGTGGCGCGTTCGCCGAGGCGAGTTCGACTTGGTCGTCATCGCCGACATTTGGAATGCATTCGGTTGGTTCGTCCAGCTCCGGCCATGGCTCCGCCCGGCAGACACGATTCTGATCGATGGCAGCGATAGCCCGCGGGTGTATCCGTATTCGGGGCGATGGCTGCGCCGGCCGGACTGCTGGTTTCTGCCCAAGGCAGACGAGTTTTTGTACTTCAAACGCGAGTGGACCGAGGAAAGCCGCTTTAGCCTGCTGCCGGTCGTCGCACCCGCGTGGGCGATGCAACGGCTGCCCGCGGCCGCCAACTTGCGGCGGACGAGCTTCTCTATTCCACCGGAGAAAATCGTCGCTGCGGCGCCTCGGAAGACCAAAGACTTCCCCGTGCACATCGTGGATGAGGAGCTCTCGGCCCGCGTCGCCGGAAGCCGGACCTCATATGCGTTCGATACCGAGTGGGACTACTACGCCGACCTGCAGTCAGCGCGTTTCGGCATCACGACCAAGCGCGCCGGCTGGGACTGCCTGCGGCACTACGAGATCGCGGCCAACGGCGCAGTGCCGTGCTTTCGAGCGCTCGACTCGAAGCCCGAGACCTGCGCTCCACACGGCTTGGATGCGACGAATACGATCATCTATCGTGACGCCGATGAGCTCTTGCGATTCGTCGCGCGCTTGACCGACGCAGAGTACGCGAGCCTGCAGGCGAACGCGCTCACCTGGGCGCGCGCGAATTCGAGCGTCGCGAGAGCTGATGAAGTGATCGCAGCGTGGCAGCGAGCCTCAGGGCGCGGTTCGACCTGACAGGATGCCGACGATGCGCGCCAAGTACCTGCGGCCGAGGAGCGCGCGTGCGGCCGGCCAGGCGAGGACTAGCGAGCCTAGGCCGAACGCCGCGAGGCGAAGCAGGTCGTCGTGAAACAGGCTGAGGCTCGCGTACGCGACGAGTGCAAACGGCACGGCGCACGCGAGCGCACGCAGCACGTCGGCGCGGAACTGACGCGGCGATTCTTCCAAGTAGGCTGCAGCTGCGAGCGGAAACGGCGCGAGGCCGCACAGGAGATCCGCAGCGAAGCTGACGGCGGCGACGCCACGAATTCCCGCGCCGAGTTCGAGCGCGACGAAACTGCCCGCGATCGTCAGTGCTGCGTTGGCGAACGACCAGCGTGCGATGAGGCGCGGTCGGTTCGCCGACATCAGTGGCCAGGAAGCTGTGTTCCAGGCGCTGAACAGCACCGCTTGCGACGCCAATATGAAAAGCAGTGGAACGTCGAGCTGGAGCTTCGATCGCGTCCACAGCGTGTAACCGAGCGGCGCAGCCACACACAGCGCCGACGCCGTAATCGCGGACAGCCACGTGTTGGCGCGCACTGAGACACTGATCACCTCTCGCAGCCGGGGCAGGTCCGAACGCGCGGCCATGAACGTGAGCTCGGTCGAGATCGCCGGACGGAGCAAGCTGCCGGCGTACACGATCAAGCTCGCGGCGGCGCGATGCGTCGAGAACGCTGCGACACTGGCCGGGCCGAGCGCGCTCGCAATGACGAGTAGGACGCCCTGCAGGTTGAGCCCACCCGCGAGCGCCAGCATCCAGTACTCGAGCGAGCTGCGCAGGTGAAGTGCGCCCGCGCGCAGGCTTGCGAGCGTTACGCTCGGTCGAAACAGCGGTCCCACGCTGCGGCGTAGATCGACCACGATGACTGCGGTCGCTGCGACCGCGGTCGCGAACACGATCCCGGCGTAGAGCGGCTGTGGCACTCGCCAAAACAGCGCGACCGCGTAACAACACACGCAGCCGACCCGATTGACGTTGTTGATCATCACGGAGCGAACGATCTGACCCGTCGCCGCGTAGCAGCTCGCGAGCACAGCGCCGGGAAGCGCGAGCAACGTTGCCCCCGCGTACCACGCGACGACCGAGCGCGAGGAGTCAGACCAGGAGATCAGCGGCGAACAGACGACGGCGAGGACGATCAGTTGTGCGCCGGCTGCGATCGCCAAGAACAATGAAAACCCTTCACGCAGCACAGCGCGAAACTCATCGGGCTTGTCTTGCGCGAACGCCTGCGCCAATCGGACCGCGACGTAACTCTGTCCACCGAGGTCGAGCAGCGACAGGTACGATACGAGCGCAGTGATAGCGAGCCACTCTCCATACCCAGCGTCGCCCCAAGCGGCGAGAAACAGCGGGACGAGCAGCAGGTTCTGCGCGGCTCCGAGGAACTGCCCCAACGCCGACGACGCTAGCGCTTTGATCACGCGTGCGCCGGAGAAGGATGCGTCTGCCATGGAGTGCGAGGTTGGCGGCGACTCTAGCGGTCTCGCACGACAGCGGCAAGCGCAGGCGGCTCGCGCGGCACGCGCGCGACTTGCGACGTCGATGCGGGCCAGATACGGTCGTCGCGTGTTTTGGCCTGGGCGGCTGACCTTCGTCTCTTTGCATCACGAGCCTTGCGTTCCGCTCGAGCTCGCGCCGTTGCACGCAGGTGACGCGGTGTTCGCTGGAGTGGTCTGCTGGGTTCGGGGGCAGTAGCCGTGAGCATCCGAGGGTTCACCAAGGCCGTGCTTCCGCCGCCGCTCGTGGGCGTGATTCGCAAGCAGCTGCGCCGGCGCAATGAGCGGCGCTTCAGCAAGCAAGCGCTGACGACTTTGCGTTGGGGCGGGTTCGACCTCGAAATCCCGTGCAGCCACATGCTGCGGGATATCGCGAAGGTCGATTCGCTTCGCGATCAAGTCATTCCGAACACTGCGAGTTGCATCGTTCGCAAGTATCCATCGGCATCATTTTTGGACATTGGCGCGAACGTCGGCGACACCGCCGCTCTGCTCGCAAGTCGAACACGCAATCGTCTGATCCTGGTCGAAGCGAGCGACTACTACTTCCAGCTCTTATCGCGTAACGCGCGCCTGTTTCCGAACGAGACGGTGCTCGTCCAGGCGCTCGTATGTGATGGGTCGAGCATCGGAGGGGACCTCTCGCACTGGGGCGGCACCGCGTCCTTCCTCGAGAGTGAATCGGGCGGTACGCGCGTGCGCTCGGCCAGGCTTGCCGAGTTGGCAGACGCGCAGACTCGTTTCATCAAGACGGACACCGACGGGTTCGATTTTCGGATTCTGCGCGGCAACCTCGATTGGCTTGCGCGTGCCAAACCGGCCATTGTGTTCGAGGACCAGATTCGAACGCAGGAGGACCTGACCCAGGCCGATGCTTTGTTCGAGGACCTCACGCGCATCGGATACAGCAGTTTCATCGTCTGGGACGACGCAGGCTTTCACCTGATGTCGACCGAGGACGTCCGAGCTCTGCAATTTCTCAATCGCTATCAGTTCGATCTCTGGCAGCGGCCGGTCGCGACGCGCATCAGCAACTACGATGTGCTCTGCCTGCATCGCGAGGATCGGGACATCTTCGAACGCATGTGCCAACGAGGCTCGGACGCGGGCTGAGGTTCTCGGGATTCGGAGAAGTCATGCAAGCGAGCTTGTTCGACAAGAGTCAGGAGTACGACGCGTTATTGAACCAAGGCCTGCGCCTAACGGGTGAGACCAAGCACTACTTCGCCGCCGAGCGCATCCGCGATCTGCGCGAGCAGCTCGCGAGCTTCGAGCCCCGGCGCATTCTCGACTTCGGGTGCGGCATCGGTGACACGGCACTGCAGCTAGCGGCTGCATTCCCCGACAGCCAGGTGTTGGGGGTGGACTCGGCCGTCGCTGCGATCGGCCACGCGCGCGAGCGCTACGCCAACGAGCGCATCAGCTTCGTCACGCTCGAAGCGTTCGAGCCTCGCGGCGATTTCGACCTCTGCTATTGCTCGGGCGTGTTTCACCACGTGCCCAAGACTGAACGCACGCGCGCCCTGCAGCTGATCTGGGATGCGCTTTCTGAGGGTGGCCGTTTCGCGCTGTTCGAGAACAACCCCTGGAACCCGGGCACCCGGATCGTGATGAATCGCATCCCGTTCGACGCCGATGCCGAGCCGCTCACACCGCCCGAAGCCGCCAGCCTATTGCGCGGCGCGACCTGGCAGCTGCTCGGAGCGCCACGTTTTCTATTCTATTTTCCGCGTTGGCTCGCTCCGCTGCGCAGGCTCGAGCCTCGCCTGGTTCACATTCCGTTCGGTGGTCAGTACTATCTGCTCGCCGCAAAACGAACAGCAGCGGCGCCGGCAGGACCTCAGGCAGATGAGTGAAGCACGATCGAACGCACCCTTCGAAGTCCTCAGCGTCGTCATTCCCGCACTCAACGAAGAGCTCGCGATCGGCGACACCTTGCGGCGCTGCATCGCGGCGCAAGAGACGATCAAGGAGCGCACCGGCTTGAAACAGATCGAGTTCCTGATCGTCAGCGACGGTTCGACCGACCGCACCGAAGAGATCGCGCGTTCCTTCGCGGACGTCACGGTGCTCAGCTTCGATGTCAATCGCGGCTACGGCGCGGCGATCAAATGCGGGTTCGAGCACGCGCAGGGCGACCTACTCGGCTTTCTGGATGCGGACGGCACGTGCGAGCCGGAGTTCTTCGCAGAGTTGGTGACGACCGCGCACCGCGAAGAAGCAGACATCGTGCTGGGCTCGCGCATGAGCACTGGCAGCAAGATGCCGTGGATCCGCACGTTCGGCAATCGGCTGTTCGCGTGGTTGCTCAGCGCGTTCAGTCTGCAGTCGGTGGTGGATACGGCGAGCGGGATGCGCGTGATCCGGCGCGCGGCGCTCGACGACTTGTACCCGCTACCGGATGGGCTGCATTTCACACCGGCGATGAGCGCACGCGCCCTGATGGAAGGCAAACTAAAGCTCGTCGAGCGGCCGATGCCCTACTCCGAGCGCACCGGTCGGTCCAAGCTGCGCGTGCTTCACGACGGAGTACGATTCCTATCGATCATCGTGCGAGCAGCAGTCACGTTCCGTCCCGCGCGCCCATTGCTGATGCTCGCCGCGCTGTGTGCGTTTCTCAGCCTCGCGAGCGGCCTGCAGCCGACAGTGTTTTATCTGAGCCACTTCCGCCTCGAGGAGTGGGTGATCTATCGCGTGCTGATGAGCTCACTGCTCGCCACGATTGCAGGCCTAGTCCTGTGCGCTGCCGTGATCGCGGACCGCATCGCGGCAGTGGCACACGGGCGCTGGGCTGCCTCTCAGGCCGCGACGAGCTTACACATCCTCTTCGCGCGCACGCCCCGGACGATTTGCCAACTCGTCCTGTTCGGAAGCGCGTTCGCCGTCGTGATGCCGGGCCTACTCGAGTACCTACAGACCAGCCACGTGCAGATGCACTGGTCACGCGCCGTGCTCGGCTCCCTGTTGATCGTGGCCGGCGTGATGCTCGGCCTCACCGGCTTCCTGCTGCGGATGATGGACTACATCGAGTTTACGAAGGACAAGCGCATGTTCATTCGCCCGCCCGAGCGCGTGCGTTTGAGCCGCAACTCGAAATCATTGGCTGCGCACCGGACGTCGGACTTCGGGCCAGCGACTTAGACGCCCGGTTGCGCGCGAGAACGTCGGCCTGCGCGTTCTCGCATCGCCACGGCTCGATCACGGAGCCGGGTCTTGGGTTCGCTTCAGCAACAGCACGTCATGCTCCGCGCCCCGCAAGCGGCGTTCGATCTGGAATCCGGGCTGAATGCGCGAACGCTCATGGGCGGAATCGGTCGCGAGCAACACCCGGTTTACGTCGCTGGGGATCGAATACAGCGTGTTCACGATCCGGCCCGGGCTGCCGTTGTAGAAGCGCACACCACTCGCGATGAACGTGTCGATCGCGAACTGCGAGCCGTGAGCTTGTGCCTCGCTGCGGGCGAGCGCGCTTGCACCGCGCATGTCGACCTGTTGGGGAAGCTGCCACGGGCGCGTCGAAACGTACAAACCCGCGAGGGCTCCGAGCAGAATCAGGTTCGGCAACCTGCGGTCACGCAGCAGCCGCATGCTGATGAACCAGGCACAACACGGCACGATGAAGGCCAGCGTATGCAGGAAGTATCGCGGGTAGATGAAGATTGGATTGCCCACGATCGGCCCCAGAAATGCGATCGAGAGCAGCCCGACGTACGGCCAGCGCGCAACTCGCGGCAACAGCGCGGCGCTGGCCAGTAAGATCGCGAACGTGATCAGCGCGAGACTCGTGCCGACTGCACCGGTGTGTCGAAATGCAAACTCATCCGTGAAGCGTCGGACGATGACGTAGGGGTCCACGGGAGTCGTCTGTTGCAGAATCGCGAGCGTGCCTGGGAGTCCGAGCATGATCGACAACGCCGGTACCACGGCGGCTAGCGCGAGCCACCAGAGCGCCGCGGCGCGCACGCCCGCGCTGAGCTGGCGCGTTAAAAATATGAGTGCGACCAGTGCGGCCGCCATGAACACGAAAAAGAAATGCGCGAGACAACCGATAAACACGCTCGCGAACAGGCAGCCCATTGTCGTGGTCGAGGCGCGATCGCGCTCGTCGTGTAGCCGCAGCAGCCCCAGTAACATCAACACGCCCGCGCTAAACGTGAGGCCGTAGCCGCGCGCGAGCGCTGTCTGCTCCGCCCACAGCGGCATCGCAAGAAACAGTGCTCCCGTGCACCAGCCAACCATCACTGAGAAACGGCGCTGGAGGTACGTGCACAGCAGAGCGAGGCTAAACGACGACGCCAGTATGGCCGGCATGCGCACGGACAGCTCGCTCATCCCGAAGAGCGCGGTAGACAGACGGATGGTCAGCAATGCAGCGACATGGTTCTGCCAACCCAAGAGATTGTTCGCCCAGGCAAACCAACTGCTGCTCGCGTACAGCGCGGCCACATCCTCGTCGTAGCGGATGCTCTGTAGCGCATGCGGCAGATGAACGGCGATCGCGAGCGCAGTGATCAGCGCGAAGGTTCCCCGCGATGTGTCCTTGAATAGCCCGGCTGCGCTGCGCGGTACGACCACCGAGACGAGCACAGGTCGCATGCGGCGCGCGAGCAGCACGTAAGCACCCGTGATGCCTAGCGCGCCGAGCGCTCCCGCGCAGAGCGTTGGCGTCAGTAGGCGCCCCACCATAGCGAGTCCGCGCGCGCGGACCGAAGCCATTCGCTCGGGCGGTAGCTGCGCGAGGATCACATCCGTCGGCGGAGTACTGCGCAGGAACTCGAGCAACATCTCGAAGACCCAGAGCTCGCGTGCGGAGCGTTGCGTGAGCGCGAGCCAGGCCCCGATCCCGAGCGCGACCACCAGGCCCGCTCCGAAAACCGCCCACACCGCGCGCTGCGGCACGCTGGCGCGCACACAGCGCAGCCAACCTGCGAGCTGCTCCGGAGCCTCGTCCCGGCGCGCCATCAATGGCTGACTCGAACCAGTGTGTAGTCGCTTCCTTGCTTGTGCGCGAGTCGCAGCCCACAGCTGCGGAGTCGCCCGAGCGCGCGCAGCGTCCGCAGCAGAGAGATCTCGCTCATGAAGTGGTGGAACTCGACGCACACCTGACCGAGCTCGAGGCCGCTGCGCACTAGATCATCGATGACGTCGTACTCCGAGCCTTCGATGTCCATCTTCAAGAGATCGATCCGCGAAAAGCCACGCTCGCGCGCGAGGGACGAGAGCGAGCGGCAGGGCAAGCGCAGCGCGTCTTGCGATGGCGTCGCGCTGGGTGCCGCCCAAAACGAACCCTCCGCTGCCACGCGCGGCGGATTCAACACCAGCTCTCCATCTGTCCCGGCAAGGCCCACCGGCAAGAACTCGATTCGGCTGCACTGGTTTTCGGGGCGGGCCATGGTCGCGATGCCGGTCGGAGACGGATCGAGCAGCAGCACGCGGCAGCCCGTGTACTCGATCAGCTCTTGCTCGAACGAGATGTCCGTGCCGACGCCCGCGGAGACGACGACGGAGTCAGCGCGTAACCTCGCCGGTGCGATGTGCCAGCTCGAGACCTTGCCGAACGGCATCAGTGAGCCGTCCCAGCTGCAGAAGAACGTATCGAAGACGCGCCGCCCCCAGCGCCGCAGCTGTTGGTTCGTGAACTGAATCTCGCCCGTGCTCATGCGTGTGGACCGAGTTGAGCGCTGACCTGCGAGCAGTTAGCATGCCGCGCGTGTTCCGAGCAACTTGTGAAGTCCGCGCATGCGCATAGCACTCCTGACCTCGAGTCGTTTCACGATCGTCGACCTCGGGCGGGAGCTGGCCGCACTCGGACACACGGTGCTCGTGTATTCGCTCGTTCCACCCTACCTGACGCGCCGCTTCGGTTTGCCGGCCGCATGTAATCGTTGGCTCGGCTTACAGTGTGCACCGTTTTATGCTGCGGCGAGGCTCACTCCGTCGGGAGAGCTGCAGGTTGCCGCGGAGCGCGCGCTGCAATGGTCGTTGGATACGGCGGCGGCGCGCGCACTCGAGCCTTGCGACGTTTTGATCGCGATGTCCGGCATGAGCCTGAAGGTGCTGGAAGCGGCTAAAGAGAAGTATGGGGCCCTCGTATTTCTCGAGCGCGGAAGTCGGCACGCACTTTCGCAGAGAGAGATCATGCAGGATCTCGCGCGCCGGCGCGGCGACCCCGTCCCGCGTTTCGACGTCGATCGCGAGTTGGCCGGCTACGACCTGGCCGACGTCGTCTCGATCCCGGCACAACACGTCGCCGATAGTTTTCTCGAGCGCGGCTTCCCCGCGGAGAGGCTGTTCGTCAATCCATTCGGCGTCTCGATCGACCTCTTCGAACCGACTCTGGCGCCCGACCTGACACAACCAACAATCCTGATGTCAGGTGCATGGAGCTTGCGAAAGGGCTGTGACGTCCTGGTCCAAGCTTGGCGCATGATGCCTGGCGTCAGATTGCTGCACGTCGGTCCGGTCACTGACGTGCCGCTGCCCGATGATCCCGATTTCATCCACGTGGATGCGGTGCCGCAACGGGAGCTGCCACGCTATTACGCGCAGGCGGACGTCTTCGCACTCGCCTCGCGCGAGGAGGGACTCGCGGTCGTGCAAGTCCAGGCACTCGCCTGCGGCGTGCCGATCGTATGCACCTCGCACACGGGCGGCGGTGACCTGAAACGCTGGGCTGAGCCGCCGGAGTCCATCCGAGTGGTGCCGCCCGACGACGCGGTCGCGCTCCACGCAGCTCTGACCGACGCTCTGGAGCACCGCGCGAGCCCTGGAACAAGACGCGATCTGCTCGGTCCGAATCGCGATCAAGTGTCTTGGCTTGCCTACGCGAAGCGGTACGAAAAGCGGCTCTTGGAGCAGCTAGTTTTCGCCGCCGGGCATGTGTCCGAACGAGCGGCGCAAACGCCGCGTTCTCGAGGCTGACACGAGGCACGGCGCGTGTCGGTGCGCGAGGCCGGACAGTTCCGTGCTCACGCAACTCGCTCCGGTTCCTGCACGAGCAACCGTAAGGTGAAGCCCAACGCTGCAGCGCAAAGGAGGAACACGAAGATCATTCGTGCGGCCACGAGGAGAGAATCCGTCGTGTGCTCGGCTGCGGCTATCGTCAGAAATGCAGTGAGCCAAAACATGACTTCGTAGATCGAGCGAGCATGACTCAAGCGCCGGTCGATGACGCGTACGAGAAGACCGTAGAGGGACGCACCGACGAGTAGTCCGACGAGACCACCTTCGAACAGCCACTGTTGCCAAGGCATCGGGCCCAAGTCGATCAGTGGGAATCGCCCGCTTCGGTACAACAACCCTTCGAACTCGAGCTCGTTTGCTATCTCGTTCTTGTTCGGAACCAGGAACGTCGGAGCAGCGCGAACCGCCCCAGCAAAAAAGCTGCCCTGCCACTCTGCCCCGTGATCGAGCCAGTTGTCGACGCTCGTACTGAACTGCTGCCCGTACCAGAGGCGCGACTTCACGTTCTCGGAGAGCGCGATGATTGCGTCGTCACGAACGGCTCGATCGCGCACGACGGCGCCGGTCGAGCTCGCGGCCGTGGTCAGGTAGGCGGACACGCTCGTCGCACCCTCGTGCGACAGTGCGAGAGATTGGCGATACGCAAAGACCAGCAACAGAAGTATCGGCAAAGCCGTACCCAATCCTGCGATCATCCGGAGACGCGGCCGAAGCGCGAGCTTGCGGCCGAGGCAGAGACACAACAGTAGCGACAGCACGATCGCGGTTCGGCTCGTCGACAGAAACAGCGCGAGCCAGCTCAACAGAAAACACAGCATGCGCGACCAGCGCGTCTGCCCCGAAGTGGCACGTGAATACGTCAATGCGCAGAGCACGGGTAGCAGCGGGGGGAGCGGCGCACCCAGCGTCTTGAGCGCGGTCGCGACAGTGCCCGCCTCGTAATCCGTGCGGACGGACGTGCTCTGATAGTTCGAGAAGGTGCCCAGGCCGATCAGTGCTGCCATGATCACCGCAGCAGACCCGAACAGCGCCCAGAAGTCCGTGCTGCGAACTTGGACCTGCATTGTCCTCTCGAACGGCCGGCCCGCCGCGAGCACGAAGATCAAACACCAGAAGAAGAACAGGATGCGCGCCCAAAACAGCCCCTGATCGCTGTAGCTGAACGTGAAGTGCGACTCGGGTGTCTCTACGACGAGTGATGGCGCGACGCTAAAAATCCAGGTCGTCAGCACGCAAATGCTGATCGCGGGATACTCGAGCTGCAAATCACGGTCGGTTCCGAGCGCACCGATGTAGACGGCGACGCCGATCGGGAAAGTGAAGAACGCCGCGTACGCGAGGTACTGGGTCTGCCACTCGTCCGCTTGTGTGATGAAGGAGAGCCATAACAGCAGCAGGCAGCTCCCGAACCAAACATACAGACTCCGGACGATCATCGCGCGGTGATGCTACAACACCTGGGAGGCTGCGCCAGACCATGTCCGTCATCCTCGGTCTCAACGCTTATCATGCCGATGCCGCGGCATGCCTGCTCGTAAATGGGCGGCTCATCGCGGCAGCAGAAGAAGAGCGTTTCCGCCGGATCAAGCACTGGGCCGGGTTCCCGTCGCAAGCCATCGCGTACTGCCTGGCCGAGGCCAAGTTACACCTGTCGGACGTGGAGTTCGTCGCGCTGAACAGCGACCCACGCGCGAACTTGATGCGTAAGGCCGTAACAGTATTGCAGACGCGTCCGGAACCTAAGTTGATCGTCGACCGGCTGCAAAACGCGCGCCGCCGTGCGTCCGTCGAAGAAGAGCTAACACGAGCGTTCCCGGCTGAACCGTTCCGAGGCAAAGTCAAACGGGTCGAGCACCACCTGGCACACCTCGGGTCGTGCTTCATCGTGTCGCCGTTTCACGAAGCGGTCGCTGTATCGGTCGACGGGTTCGGGGACTTCTCGAGCGCTGCGTGGGGGCTCGCGTCGGGCCAATCGATCGAAGTCGACGGTCGGGTCTACTTCCCGCATTCGCTCGGCATCTTCTATCAAGCGATCACGCAATATCTCGGATTTCCCAGTTACGGGGACGAGTACAAAGTCATGGGCCTCGCGCCCTACGGGCAGCCTTCGCACCTCGACGAGATGCGCCGGATCGTTCGGACGCATTCGGACGGCACGTTCGAGCTCAACCTCGACTACTTTCGTCATCATCGCGAGCACGTCCCTTACAGTTGGGACGGTGGTTCCCCAGAAATCGGCAGTCTGTACACGCCCGAGCTCTGTGAGTTACTCGGGCCCGAGCGCAAGCCGAGCGAACCACTCGACGACCGGCACCGCGATATCGCGCGCTCCGCACAAGCGCTGTACGAAGAAGCGTTCTTCAACCTGTTGTGTCGTCTGCACGAACGTTACGCGTGCCCGTACGTCACTGTCGCGGGCGGCTGCGGGATGAACTCAGTCGCCAACGGCAAGATCTCGCTCCGCACTCCGTTCCGCGACGTGTACGTGCAAGCGGCCGCCGGCGATGCTGGCGGCGCGATCGGCGCGGCGTTCATCGTTGCGCGTCAGAACGGTTGCGTCCCTGCTCGCGGGCAGATGCCGCACGCGTATTGGGGTCCTCACTACTCGACGCAAGAGATTGCGGCAGCGCTGCGCGGACGCGAAGCGGACCTCGAACGCGCGGGCTGTGTCGTGGAGCGGGTGTTCGACGACGGCGCCCTGTGTGCCCAAACCGCGCGACACGTGGCGAATGGGGAAGTCGTCGGTTGGTTTCAGGGGCGTATGGAGTGGGGCCCGCGCGCGTTGGGGAACCGCTCGATCGTGTGTGATCCGCGGCGCGCCGACATGAAGGACATCTTGAATCTGAAGATTAAGCGCCGCGAGTCGTTCCGCCCGTTCGCACCGTCGGTCTTGCGCGAATCGGTCCCTGCATGGTTCGAGCAGGATCAAAACGTGCCTTTCATGATGCAAGTGTTTCAGATTCGCGAAGACAAGCGCGCATTGATTCCCGCAGTGACGCACGTCGACGGCTCCGGGCGCTTACAGACTGTGAGTGAAGACACGAACCCGCGTTATCACAAACTGATCTCGAGCTTCCACGACCTGACCGGTGTACCAATGGTGTTAAACACCTCGTTCAACGAGAACGAACCGGTAGTGTGCAAGCCTGAGGAAGCACTCGACTGCTTTTTGCGGACGAAGATGGACGTACTCGTGATGGAAGATTTCGTCATCACTCGCGCGCGCGAGCAGGCGTAGGCGCCGTTCGCCCAACCCCATGCCGATGCCGCTCCCATCGACACTCTTCACCGACACCTCGCGTAAGACGCTCGTCATCTTCAGTCAGGTGTACGTGCCCGATCCGGCGAGTGTGGGCCAGCACATGCACGACGTCGCGTCGGCATTCGTGCGGCGCGGCTTGCGCGTGATCGTGTTCACATCGGATCGCGGCTACGAGGATCCGAGTCAGCGCTTTTCGCGCTACGAGCGGCGTGCGGGTGTCGATATCGTCCGCCTGCCGCTCTCCA
>Ga0193752_1001299_pt1 | contig 21005 bp, 18 predicted proteins | sample H1c1metaG_FD_144924 | JGI IMG/M metagenome (GOLD analysis project Ga0193752, IMG submission 144924) | Soil microbial communities from a riparian zone of the East river system, Colorado, United States - H1c1 | ecosystem: Environmental > Terrestrial > Soil > Riparian zone | place: USA: East River...
TGCCGAAGCGCAAGTGAAATCGCTGAGCGCGCGGCTGGCCGAGCGGACTAATGCACTCAATTTACTCCGTGGCGGCGCCGCCGGTCAGCCGAAGGGGTTTGCCGATCGCATGTCTGCGCTTGCCAGCCGGCATACCGATGGCGTGTGGCTCGATCAGTTGTTTTTGTCGGGCGGGACAAATGGCTTGATGTTGCGCGGCCGGAGCATCGATCCGGATTTGGTCCCCAAGTATCTGCAGACGCTGACTACATCGCCGGAGTTGTCGGGCGCGCGTTTCGACTTAGTTGAGATCGATCGTCGACGTAATCACGATGCGGTGCCCGCGACGAATCAGCAGGAAGAAGAAAAGGCCGGACAGAGCCTTGTCCGATTCAGCATCGCGAGTAGTGCTCTCGCCAACCCCTTCGCTGAGAAGCATGGTGGGGAAAAGCTGCCATGACATTACCTCCTTCGTACATCAATGCCAGTAGCCGCTTCAATGCGATGTCTTTGCGCGAGCGCGGTCTGGTTGCTTTGGCGGTGCTTGCGCTCGTTGTGCTCGCCTGGGATCGAATGCTGATGAATCCGCTGCGCGAACAGAAAGCGCATTTGAATCAGGAAACCCAAGAAATCGAAAAGAGTCTCCGTGTTCTCGCCGACAGCATTTCAGGCCGCGCCGAAGACAATCCGATGGCGGCGGCACGCGAGCGACAGACAGAGCTTTCGCGAGCATTGACGGCTGTCGATGCCGAACTCGAGTCGGCATCCGCGGGCTTGATTCCTCCGCCGCGCATGGTCGATGCATTGCGCGATGTGCTGGACCGTCAGCACGGCTTGCGCTTGGTCAGCGTGCGCAATTTTCCAGTCACGAGTTTGGTGCCCGCGCCGGCCGATTCCCTTGGCGCGCAGTTGATGCAAGGCCCATTCATCCATCCGTTGGAGATTGTTGTCGAAGGCAACTACCTTGACGTACTTCGCTATTTGCAGTCCGTGGAATCGTTGCCCTGGCGGTTCTACTGGCAGGCATTGGAATTGAAGCAGACCGAATATCCGACCAATCGTGTGCGCATTCGTCTCAATACGTTGAGCATGGATAAGGAGTGGCTAGGCGTATGAGCATGTTCAAACCAAAGATTCGGCGACCAGCATTGGCTGTGCGCAAGGTCGACTGGACTGCCTTCTTGGCGCCGTCTGTGCTGGTCCTGGCTGCGTTACTCGCGGCACTCCCTGTTCGCGGCGAGACGTTGATCGATCCGACGCGTCCGGCGAATGCACCGCGCGCCGTATCGACAGGCGGCGAAGTTGTAGAAGTGCAAGCCCGCGTGACGGCTGTGTTCGTAGCAGGCGGTCGTCGAGTGGCCGTATTGGACGGTCGTGTGGTGAAAGCCGGCGATCGCTTCGGTGACATCGTCGTTCAAGAAGTGCTTGCCGATGGCGTGCGTTATCTGCGCAGCGGTCGAAGTGAAGTTGTGCGCTTGCCGCGGCAAGACGCGCGTGTCCGGCATTCGGCCGGTGGCGAGGAGAGTAATCCATGAAGAGTCTAGGTACTGCGTTGTTAGCGGTGCTGTTGTCATTCGCGTCGACCTATTCGACACAAGCGAATGCGCAAGTCACTGCTGCCGATGCCAAAGAAACATTCGACGTCGACGTCAACGAGACGCCGGCGCGCGCATTCTTCATGGGCCTTGTGGCGGGTACGCGCTACAACATGCTGGTGCATCCGCAAGTGACTGGTACGGTGTCGTTGCAAATGAAGCAAGTGACGGTGCCTCAGGTACTCGAAGCGATGAAGGAACTGTACGGCTACGACTATCGCGAAGTGCCGACTGGCTACATGGTGTTGCCGGCGAATGTGCAGACGCGAATCTTTCAAGTCAGTTACCTCGATGTCGCTCGCTCGGGTGTGTCGCGCACGCGCGTGAGCTCTGGCCAGTTGACCCAAGGCGGCAATGAGCGGTACGGCTCGGGCGGCGGCACGGGTGGTGCGTCCAACAGCCCAGCGCCGGTGACTCAAGGAGCGGAAGACGATAAGAAACCTTCTCGCGAAGGTACGGGCACAAGCGTCATGACTCATCAGGAAGCGGATTTTTGGGGCACCCTGGAAACGACAGTGCGAGCCATTGTCGGCGCAGGCCCGGACCGTAACGTGGTCGTGAATGCGCATTCTGGTGTGGTGGTCGTTCATGCGAACCCAAGCGAGCTGCGCAGCGTTGGTGACTACCTCAAGAGAACGGAAATAGCCGTCTCACGGCAAGTCGTACTTGAAGCCAAGATTGTAGAAGTTGAGTTGAACGACGCTTATCAAGCAGGCATCAACTGGGCCGCAGTATTTAGCAACGGCAACAGTAACTATGCGTTCGGCATGACCGGCCCGCCCGGCGGCTTCGACGTCGATATGCTGACGCCGCAAGGCGCAAGCCGTTCGCTCTCGCCAGGCACGCCAGTGACCAGCTTGCCCTTCAAGACGCTGGGTGGCGCATTCACGTTGGCCGCCGATTTCGTCGATTTCACGACTTTCATCGAACTGCTCGGTCTGCAAGGCAGCACACGCGTGTTGTCGAGCCCGCGAGTTTCGACGCTGAACAATCAGAAGGCCGTCATCAAAGCCGGTTCTGATGAGTTCTTCGTCACCGCGATCAACAGTCAAACTGTCACGGGCACCGCCGCAAGCACGAGTCGCAACATCGAATTCACGCCCTTCTTCTCCGGTGTGGCACTCGATGTGACGCCGCAAATAAGCGAAGACAATCGAGTGATTCTGCATATCCATCCTTCCGTGAGCGAAGTGACGGATCAAACGAAGACCATCACGATGGACGGCCGGTCCGACACGATTCCGCTGGCATTCAGCCAGATTCGCGAATCGGACAGCATCGTCAAGGCCCGCGACGGCCAAGTCATTGTCATCGGCGGATTAATGCGTGAGATCCGTGAGACTCAACATTACAAGATGCCGGGCTTGGGCTCGGTGCCAATCGTCGGCCGCCTTTTCCGCAGCGAGCGTGAAACCAAACGCACGGTAGAACTCGTGATTCTGCTGCGTCCGGTCGTCGTGGAAGACGGCGACTTCTCGAAGATGGTGACCGAACAAACGCGCCGGCTCGACGATCTGGCCGCGCGCGGCCAGATCGAGCAAGGCGATAAGGTGGAACCGAAGTAACCACCGCCGACGCGCACGCAGCCGCGTGGCTCGGGTAGAGAACCGAATATGATCGAAGTCGCACGCAAAAAGAAAGTTCGCTTGGGCGAGCTCTTACTCGAGAACAAGGCGATCTCGGAAGAGCAATTAAAGACGGCGCTTGCCGAACAGAAGCGCTCGGGCCGTAAGCTGGGTCGCGTGCTGACCGACTTAGGTATCGTGCGCGAGGAAGTGCTGCACGATTTGTTGGCGAAGCATCTGCAGATCCAGTTCGTCGACGTGCGTCAGCTGACGCTCGATCCGGCGGTGGTGCGGCTGCTACCCGAAGCTCATGCGCGGCGCTTCCGCGCCCTCGTGCTGCTCTCCGATGCTCGCGGGTTGCTGGTGGGAATGTCCGATCCCACGGACTTGTTCGCCTACGACGAGCTGACGAATCGATTGAAGCAACCGATCCGTATCGCGCTCGTGCGCGAAGCAGATCTCCTCAAGACCATGGACGTCGTCTATCGACGTACCGATGAAATCGCTTCAATCGCTCAGGAAGTGCGTGACGAACTCAGCGAAGGCGACATCGACATCGAAAAGTTGTCGGTCGACGAAAGTTCTGCCGACGCACCGGTTATCCGTCTGCTGCAATCGATGTTCCACGACGCCATTCAGGTGCGTGCCTCCGACGTGCATATCGAGCCGGGCGAGACGGCACTGCGTATCCGCCAACGCGTCGACGGTATGTTGCACGAGCAACTGATCGATGGCCGCCGTGTGGCGAGTGCTCTGGTTACGCGTCTAAAACTGATGAGCGGCTTGGACATCGCCGAGAAGCGTTTGCCCCAAGACGGTCGTTTCACTGTCAAAGTCAAAGAGAAAACCATCGACGTGCGTATGTCGACGATGCCGACGCAATTCGGCGAGTCGGTCGTGCTGCGTCTGCTAGACCATTCGTCGAATCTTCTGACGCTGGATCAGCTTGGCATGCCGACAAAGCTGGCGGAACGGTTCCGCGCGATGATCGAGCGTAATGCCGGCATGGTGCTGGTCACGGGTCCTACGGGCAGCGGAAAAACGACAACGCTGTATTCGGCGCTTAATTTCCTAAATCATGCTGACACCAAGATCATCACAGTCGAAGACCCGGTCGAGTATCGGCTTGACCGCATCAACCAAGTGCAGGTGATGCCGAAGATCGGCTTGGATTTCGCGCGCGTGTTACGTACGACGTTGCGTCAGGACCCGGACATTATTCTTGTCGGTGAAATGCGCGATCAAGAGACGGTCGACATTGGCCTGCGTGCGGCGATCACGGGCCATTTGGTCTTCTCGACGCTGCATACGATGAGTTCGATCTCCACTGTCCATCGTTTGATGGACATGGGTGCTGCCCCATACATGATCGCCTCGGCACTGCATGCCATCGTCGCGCAAAGATTGATGCGTCGAGTGTGCGAGAGCTGCAGCCAAGATTCGGCGCCTACTGCCAATCAAATGGCATGGCTGGGCGCGCAGGTGGGTGCTCAACGCGCGGGGCAGCTGAAGTTCCGAATGGGAGCCGGCTGCACGTTCTGCAATCTGACTGGATATCGCGGCCGCATCGCGGTCTATGAAATGCTTGAAATCGATCGCACGCTCGCAGACGCGATCCGCAGCGGCGACCCGGTGACGTTCATAGAGGCGGCGCGTAAACGCGCGGGCTTCGTGCCTTTGGCGCAGAGTGCAGTGGAAATGGCCGCGAGCGGCGTTAGTAGTCTGGCCGAAGCCATGTCCGTCACGAGTGGCATCGACGAAGCCGAAGAAGAACATGTCCATGTGCCGCACATTCAGCGTGAGGCCGTGTAGGCGCAAGCCTGTCCTAAGCTATGCCTATCTTCGCTTACAAAGGTCGATCGCTGCGCGGTGAAGCCGTCAGCGGACAACTCGAAGGCGATACAGCGGATGCGGTGGCGTCTCGACTGTTTAACAGCGGCGTAACACCGATTGATATCGCTGCCGTCGGCGCGCAGGAACGCGCCGAAGCGGGTGAGTTGTGGCGCAAGTTGGGGGGCGGAAAACCACGTACCGCCGACATCATCATGTTCTCGCGCCAGATGTATACGATTACGAAGTCGGGCATTCCGCTGATGCGCGGTCTGCATGGACTGACGGAGTCGACGCATAACGTCATCTTGCGTCGTACGCTCGAGGACATCATCGGGAGTCTGGAGTCCGGACGCGATTTGGCGAGTAGCTTTGCCCGTCACCCGGAAATCTTCTCCAACTTGTATATCAGCATCATCCGCGTCGGCGAGTCCACCGGCACCTTGGACCGCGCATTCATGCGACTGTGCGAATACCTCGCCATCGATCAAGACGTGCAGGATCGCGTACGCGGCGCATTGCGGTATCCGATGATCGTCATGTTCGTGATTGCCGTCGCAATTGGTTTAATCACAGTATTCGTCATCCCAAACTTCGCGCCGCTGTTCAAAATGCTGGGCGACGACATTCCGATGCCGACGCGCATCATCATGGGCGTTAGCTCGTTTACGCAGCACTACTGGTACGTCGTGCTGGGTGTCTTGATCTTGGCTGTGACCTCGGCGCGTCAGTACGTCAGTACCGAGAAAGGGCGCTATCGATGGCACAAGCTGAAGCTGCGGATCCCAGTTGTCGGTGCGCTTTCGCATCAAGCAATCCTGTCGCGCATCAGTCGCTCGCTTGCGATTTCGCTGCACGCCGGCATGCCGATGATTCAGACACTAAATGTCATTGCGCGATCTGCCGGCAATGACTACATGACGGAGCGGGTGCTGCGTCTTCGTGACGCAGTGGAGCGTGGTGATCCATTGAGTCGGGCCGCGGCAACAGTCGGGATGTTTCCGCCGCTAGTGCTGCAAATGATGTCGGTGGGCGAGGAGACTGGCGACCTTCCCGATCTGCTCAATGAAGTTGCCGACTTCTATCAACGCGAAGTCGACTACGCACTCAAGAATCTGAGCGCCATGATCGAGCCGGTCATGGTGATTGCCGTTGGTGTGGCGGTATTGATTCTCGCACTAGGTGTGTTCCTGCCAATGTGGAACATGATCGGAAAAGTCGGAGGCTCGCATTGAGTGACACATCCACAGCGATTGTGTGCGGCCGGCTTTACCTCAGTGTTGGCTTCACAGTATTGCAATGCGCTGTTCAAGCTGCCCGTAAGGCAGCCGACACGCCTAGCAGTACAACTGGGTCCACAGGAGACGCTTTGCATGTTCCGCTCGATGTTGACTACTAAAAATGCTCGCGGCTTCACCTTGATCGAGTTGGTCGTCGTCATCACGATCCTCGGTATCTTGGCCGCGTTCGCTGTTCCGCGCTTCATCGCATTGCAGGCACAGGCTCGAGCGGCGTCCGTGGAAAGCTTGCAAGGCTCACTGCGTAGCGCTGCTGCGCTGACCCATTCCATGTGGATGGTTCGCGGCAATCCCGTCGACATGGAAGGCCTTAGTATAAATCTAGTGAATGGCTATCCGAGTTATGCCGACATCGACAACACATTGGTAGACGTAAGCGGGTTTAACTACGACCCGACGACAGGACAATTTTCGAAGGTAGGCGCGGCCACTCCGGCGACCTGTAGTGTGACGTACACCCCACCTGCAGCGCTGGGCGCATCGCCTGCAATCATTTACGACATCTCGGACTGTCGATAATGAATATGGTTAGGCAAATGCCTGAGCAAGAACCTTGTGACTTTGCTCACAACTCAAGGTGTCTAGCTTTAGGTATTCGCCTTCAGGGCCGATAGAGATACATAGCTGATTACCGATTTTAGACTGATTCCCCACACTGGAGCTGTTCCTCGGAGACTGACACATGATGCGCAAGAATATTCGTGGCTTTACGTTGATTGAATTGGTGGTGGTCATCACCATCCTCGGAATTTTGGCCGCGTTCGCGGTTCCGCGTTTCCTGTCGTTGGATAGAGAGGCTCGTATTGCTGCGGTGAACGGATTGGCAGGTAGCGTGCGTAGTGCTGCGTCATTGACCCATAGCCTTGACCTCGCAAACAATGGCACGGGCGTGAGCATGGAAGGCGCACCAGCTGTGATCGCAATGGCGTTTCGTTACCCTGCCGCAACGGCTGTCGGTATTGGCGCGACGTTGCAGGATACGACTGGCTTCGGCGTCACGGCAGGTCCTCCTTACTTGTTCACGAAAGATGGCGCGCCGACCCCGGCGACGTGTAGCGTGAGCTATGCGGCAGCAGCTGCCGCCGGTGCTGCGCCGGTCATCACCGTGACCGTCGCCGGCTGCTAAATGATTTAGCGGTTCGTTCGCGAATAGCGGCGAAGGATGCACAGGATGTGACGCAGGCGCCCGCAAGGGCGCCTGTTTGTTTCCGGGATCGGAAAGACATTGATGGATGGAGCCGGGCAGTGTTTAGTGAATTGCCATTCAGTGTTGATACGCGCATCCCCGAACCTCGTCTTACGATCAGTGGTTTCGTTAATAGGGCACGCGCTCCGGATATATCAACGCTTCAGCAGGCTACGGAAAGAATTGAATGAGAGACGAGCGATGCGTGATGAGCAAGCAACCGGCGAGAAGCGATCTGCGCGTAGCGCAGTCGCGAGCCCGTTCCGCGATAGGAACAGGCAGACACGCCATTGCACCTGCCCATCACTCATCGCCCGACACACAACTACGCGCCAAAAAATAATCGCCACAGGCAACCAGAGCTCGCGCGGCTACACGATGATCGAGTTGGTCGTTGTGATTGTCATCCTAGGCGTGATCGCCGCAATCGCCGGACCGCGATTCTTCACTACGCGTGGCTTTTCCGAGCGCGGCTATGCTGATGAAGTCGCGAGCGCAATGCGCGTTGCTCAGAAGATCGCGGTCGGCAGCGGGTGCAATGTGCGGTTGACCATTACGACGACCGGCTACAACGCCATGCAACAGGCCGCCAGCGGCAACCTCTGCAATAGCGCCAGTAGCACTTGGTCGACGGTCGTGCGACGGTACGATGGCGGGTTGCTGACGGGAACGCCGCCTACGGATGCAAACGTATCCGGACCCGCAACCATGGTGTTCAACAATCGCGGCTCTGTCGTCAGTGGCGCCACCAATCTGACCGTGGGCGCCTACACGCTCAACCTCGATGCGGCCACCGGCTTTGTGGTGGTGCAATGATGTTCGCCCGCGCTTCGGTTTCGGGTCGATTGATCTCGGCGAAGCGGACCACGCGAGGGGTGACGTTGATTGAGCTCGTCTTCTCTATTGTCATCATCGCTATTTCCGTCGCGGCGATTTTGGGCGTGCTGTCGATGCTCGCGACCGGCAGTGCCGAAGCAATGATTCGCAATCAAGCAGTTGCCATCGCGACTGCCTACCTGGAAGAAGTGACTTTGAAGCCCTATGTGGATCCGGATGGCACCACTGGCGAGATTGTTCGCGCGGCGATGGACGATGTGAATGACTACAACGGCCTCATCGATATCGGCGCGCGCGACCAACTTGGAACCATCATTACAGGATTGGAGCAATACACAATTCGAGTGACCGTCGGCGCGGGTACGCTGCCATCCATTGCAGCAGCCAGCGTTAGGCGCATCGACGTAAACGTGCAGCACCCCTCCGCGGGCGTCAACATGACGTTGAGCGGCTATAGGACGGCGTTGTGAAGATCGCCATCGCCGACCGCGGCTTTACGTTGATCGAGCTGGTCGTCACGATCACCCTATCGGCGATTGTGGTGGCGTTTGCTGCAATGTTCATCGTGACGCCGGTGAATTCTTATCGCGCACAGGCGCGTCGCGCTGAGTTGGTCGACTCCGCGGATTCTGTCCTGCGTCTAATGGCGCGCGATATTCGCTCGGCATTGCCCAACAGTGTGCGTGTGACGCGTAACGGCAATGTTGCGGTACTCGGCTTGATTGCAACCGTCGATGGTGTGCGCTATCGCTCTACCGGTGCTACAGCCAACGCGCTGGAAGAACTCAATTTCGGTAGCCCGGACGGCTCGTTCAACGCCGTGAGCCTATTCGATGGCATCACGCGGCCATTCACAACGACAACGCACTATCTGTCCATTTACAACGTGGGCGTACCGGGTGCCGACGCATATTCCGGCACGAACGTCATCACGCCCCCGAACACGACCATCGACATACGCACCAGCACCAACCTTTTGTTCCCCAACGAAGACGTCGTCACTGTTACGCCCGCCTTTCGCTTCGCCTACACATCGCCGGCCCGACGGGTCTTTCTCGTCTCCGGTCCAGTCAGTTATCTCTGCAACGAATCGACGGGTCTCATTCAGCGCTTCGCCGGCGGCGACCTCGCTGCCAATATTTCGAGCTCCGACTCGGACGCAGAATTGAGCGGCGCAGGGGGGTTAGGAGCGACTCCATCGCGTGTCGCGACGGATGCGACGGCTTGTTCATTCGACTATGCGCCCGGTGCCGCGCAGCGTGCGGGGCTGGTTACGCTACGGATTACCTTGTCGCGCGATGGCGAAAGCGTTTGGTTAGTTCATCAAGTGCACGTGGAGAACGGGCCATGATGAATCGCGCCAATAGATCACGTCGCCGCCAATCCGGGTTCTCGCTAGTGGCTGCGTTATTTCTCATCGTCGTGATCGGCGCGTTGGCTGCCTTCGCAGTGCGTATCGGTAGCGGGCAACAGCAAACGGTGAATCTAGGTTTGTTAGGCGCGCGGGCTCTCGCCGCGGCGGATAGCGGCATCGAGTGGGGCGCATTTCGTGCGCTCAATGGTGGCAGTTGCGTTGCATCGACGGCCTTAGCGTTGACCGAAGGCGGCCTCAACGGATTTACAGTTGTCGTGGGATGCGGAAGCACAACGCACACCGAGGGTACCGCGACGGTGACGGTTTATCGATTCGATGCGCTGGCGCAAGCAGGAACCTACGGCACGCCGGATTTCGTCTCGCGCCGCGTGTATGCGACCTTTACGAGTACGCCATGAAGAACACCAACAGGCATTCACTACGTCCCTGGATTGCGTGCTGGATCGCACTGCTAACACTGCTGCCCAGTTTTGCGTTTGCCGCTGCGGCCGCGACTGACTGGTGGCATACCGTTTTCGATCATCGGATGAAGATCACCGTTCCGGCCGGTCCGACAGCGTTGACGACGGGCTATGCTGTGCAGGTCACTATCAATCACGCAACGCTGGTATCGGCGGGGGAAGCGCTTGCTAGCGGCGACGATCTTCGCGTCGTGTATTGGAACGGCACAACGTGGACGGAATTGGATCGAGTACTCGATCCGGATAGCAGCTGGAACAATGCCAACACTGTGATCTGGTTTCGCACGCAGACCGCTCTGATTGCGAATGCGACTAATGACAACTACTACTTCTTCTACGGCGACCTCGCGGCGGCCGCGCCTCCGGCTGATGGCGGGAATGTGTTTTCGCTGTATGACGATTTTGAGAACGGCACTACTTTCGACACCGCGCGCTGGGTTCGCAGTGCCACCACTGCCGCTACCGTGGCGGGCGGTATTTTGACCCTCAATGGCAACACTCGGCAGATGCGCAGTATTGCGACCTTCGGTCTCGACACGATTTGGGAAGTGCGCGCCGCAATGACGACTGCATCGCCGAACAACAGTCAGTATTATTTGATCGGCGATACCGACTGCGGGGACTACAACTTCGACAGTTACATTAGATTCCGTGCGGACAATACCGGCAGCGACATTCTGCAGACTTCCGGGACAGAATCTCCGGCAGTCGCAGCATTTACAGCTTCATCGTCAACCAGCTTCCAACTGTATAGCTTCTCCCGCGAAGCAAGCGGAACGGGACGTGCCTTTCACAACGGCACGCAGATCGCTACCTTTAGCGGCGTAGCAACTACCGCGATGTGCATGATGATGCGCAACGAGTCCTCATCAACCACTCAGGATCAAACGTACGAGTGGGCGCGAGTTCGTCCGTATCGCTATCCGGAGCCGCCCGCGCTGGCACTCGCCGCACAAGAAAACTTGGCCACGCCCATTCCGGTGATCGAATATCGACTCGAAGAAATTACCTACACGAATGCCCCCGGCGAAGTCGTCAATAGCGGATCCGGCGGTTTGAATATGACTTCTTTTGGCACTCCGACAACGGCGACGGCAACTCCGCCCATTAGCGGCAATCCGGGCACGTGTCGTTACGGAAATTTCAATGGCACAACTCAGTATCTGCAGCTGTCGGATAACGCGGCTGTCGACATGGTCAATCAGGTCTCGGTGACCTCATGGGTCTATCCGCGTTCTCGTGGGAGAGTTGAAGTCGATATTGTCCAAGGACACCAACTACGAATTCCATCTCAATGCGGCAGGGCAGGTTTATTGGTGGTGGGGCGGCGCTCCTCGCGATCTGACTACCTCCGTGGTCGTGCCGCTCAACCAGTGGTCGCATATCGCCGTGACTTATCAATCTGGTGTGCAGCGTATTTACATCAATGGCGTACTGCGGGCCTCCGGCACTCAGACAGGAACGTTGACGACGAATACGAATCCTCTGCAAATTGGGCAGGATCAAGGATTGGCCGATCGTTTTTGGAATGGATTGATAGACGAAGTACGCATCTACAACGTCGCGCTGTCGGCAGCGCAAGTGGATACGATCCGCACTGCTACGCACCCGTGCTCGATTGCACATCATTTCGACATCACCCACGATAACTTCGGCGTCACCTGCGCAGCCGTCGAAACGGTGACAGTTGTTGTGCACGATCAAACGCACAACAGCGTCAATACCTATAACCAACAGATGACCTTGGATACTCAGACCAATCGCGGTACCTGGGCGCTTGTAACGGGAACGGGCGCCTTCACCGATGCTACTGCCAATGATGGATTCGCAACTTACACTTGGCCCGGAGGAGAGGCGACGGCGGTGTTCGCTCTCGATTACCGGAGCGCCACGCCACCTACGACGACTCCGCCCGGCGTGTTGTCGATGGATATCGATGCTTTTCAGACAAACAACACTGCATTTCGCGACGACGATAGCGAAGGGGCGATGGTGTTCTCGCCGAGTGGTTTTGTGATCACATCGTCGGTCTTGAGCAATCCTCCGCCTGCCGTAATTCCTTTGTTTGCATCGCCACAGATCGCGGGCACTGCCTATACGTCATATATCACCGCGTTCGGTCAAACAGCCACCGATGCAACGTGCGGCGTGATTGAGGGATACACCGGCAACAGGAATTTGAAATTCTGGTCGACCTACGTTGATCCCGGCACCGGCCCAACCCGAGTTGTCGTGAACGCAGTCAATGCTGCGCAGACGGAAGGCGCGTCGGCCAATCAGGTTGTGGCATTTACGAATGGCCAAGCGAGCGTCACCACAAACTATCCGGATGCAGGGCGAATCGCGCTCAACGCGAAAGATGACAGCGCGGTCGATGCAAGTTTGCCCACTGGCATTCGAGGTTCAAGTAGCAGCTACGTGGTTAGGCCGGCGGGCTTTGTAGTGTCAGCTATTTTGAGCACAGGCGGCACTCCCAATCCCGCTCATACGACTGCTACGCAAACTCCGTACTTCATGGTGGCTGGCCGCCCTTTCACGGCAACGGTGACTGCCGTGACCTCAACGGGTGTGGCAGCGCGTAACTACGGTCAAGAGACCGCACCCGAGTCGGTTGCATTAACTCCGACGCTAATCTTGCCGACGTCCGGCAATGCCTCGACAGTCACGTCGACGGCGGGTTTTGCGACGTTCACTAACGGTGTCTCGACCGGTACGGATTTCGTCTGGCCCGAGGTCGGCATCATGAGGCTGACGCCGCATGTCCGCGACAGCGACTACTTGGGTGTCGGCGATGTCGTCGGGACCACCACCGGCAACGTCGGTCGATTTATTCCGAACGACTTTCTAGTGAGCGTCGCAACGGTTCCGGTCCTGCAAACGCAGTGTGCGACGGGTAGCTTCACGTATGTAGGACAGCCGTTCGGTTACGCGACACCGCTTGTGATGCTCGTGACCGCTCGAGCGTATAGCGCAGCTCCCATTCCGCCGACAACGCAAAACTACAAAGATACGTTCTTCAAGATCACATCGGCAACGTTGACGAACAAGCAGTATGCGTCTGCAACCGGTACGCTCGATGCAACCGGCCTGTTGGGTGCTCCCGATCCGACGATCCTATCTTTGAATAACGGGACGGCTACGCTGTCGTTCAGTCCAAGCTCCAGCTTTGTCATGACGCGCACAACGACACCCGTTGCGCCATTCTCTGCGCAGATTTCAGTGCGAATAGAAGTGAGAGACACGGAAGGTGTGGCGGCAACTGTGCTTCCATACGTAGTCCCAAGCGCGGGAGGCATGGCCTTTACGAACACGCCGGATATGCGCTATGGCCGCATCGCGTTCACGAACGCTTCAGGTTCGGAGTTGCTTAATCTACCCGTACCAATGCGCGCCGAATACTTCGATAGTCCCACTACGGGCTTCCGTGTTAACACGGCGGACATGTGTACCAATACTTTTACCTTGGGCTTCGGCTCCTATGGCGGTAATCTATCCGCGGGCGAGACGTGTGCGCTCGACACGGGGAGTGGGGGCGCCAGCGGGCCAATCGCCTGCAGCGTGGCGGGTCCTGCAGCGCAACAGTTCCGAAGGCCGCCGGTATCGGGCGACTTCAACCTCAATTTAAGAGCGCCAGGATCGGGGAATGGCGGAACTGTGACGGTCACGACAGTAGTGCCCGACTGGTTACGGTTTGATTGGAACACCACTGCAGCGGGTGAGGAATACCCTAGTGGCATTGCAAACTTTGGGCTCTTCCAGGGCGAGTCCAGGCGCATTTATCAGACGGAAAAGTGATATCGAAGCCAGACGGGACGTTCAGCCGGCTTCGATGTCGAAGTTGTGGCAATGGGCGGCAGGAAAGCGACGATGGGCTTTGCAAAGCATCTAATGACGATAGCGGTCTCGATCGCAGCGGGCGTGCTGCTGTCGTCTCCTATCGTATCCGCAGCCGATGAAGACCCGGTCAAAAGCGTCGAGCTCAAGTTGGAAGGTGCGTGCGATACGAACAACAAGCGCCTGTGGCTGCACAACAATCACCCAACGCGCGCGATCATGGCCACGTTGAGATGGAATTTGTTTGGCAGCAAACGAATCATTACCGATCAATTTCGAGTTGTCGCCGCGGGCAGGCTCGAGATTGGTTGCGCCGCTCAAGCGGACGTCGTCGTCGCGGCTTTCATACCGGATGCGTAGTACGCTAGCTACTAGGCGTTAGTCACTAGACTCTAGGTAGAGTCGGGACTCGGGACTCGGGACTCGAGATTCGGGATTCGGGATTCGGGATTCGGGATTCGATCTGACCTACAGCCCACAGCCTATTTCTTTGGAATGCTCGGCAATTCTTGCTTCGTGAAGCCCGCGGGTATTTCAAACTCGCCGGCCGCTACAGATTGCGTTCGCCAAGCTTTCACCACCACTTCAGTTTCGTCGAGCGCGCCGTCGCGATAGCGTCTCGTGATGAACGGCACGCCGTCGAGTTTGGCCGCCAGCGCCTCATCTTGCTGCGTTGGATTGCCCGCAAATTGCGTTGCGACACTGCCCATCTTCTCGACCAGCGCGCGCATCTTCTTTGCTAACGCCTGAAACTCATCGCGGCCCTGTAATGCCGAAAACGGCACCACGCAGAGTTGCTGCCAGAGCGTGCCATCGCGTTTGACGTTCCAGATCTTGCAAGTTTGGCCGCCGGCTTTCTCGGTAGCGCCGGTTGCAGCCGCGTCATAAACCGGTTTCTTGTCGGTGTTGCCTGGCATCGCCAATCCATTTTGCTTCATCATGTTTTCCATCATCGCGCGTTGTTCGGGCGGCATGGTTGCCATCTGCGCGCGCATTTGGGCCATCGCGTCGTTGAGAGCGCCCATCGTCCGTTCGAGCGTCGCGCTATCCATCGTGGTGTAGGTGCGTCGCTGCAAGTCGACGATGTACATCGCGTCGTCCTTGAAGATCATTGAGCTGCGCTTGTCGGCGCCGACATCGATCCGCGCTCTGCCATCTTGGATCTGCATTGTCTGGGAAGGGCGCTCGGCGCCGCTCTTTGTGTTGCGCTCCGCGCTTTCGATCACGAGACCGGCATGAGCGGATCCGGCGAACAACGCAACGACCGACAACGTATGTAGCGATTTCATCAAGCATTCTCCCAGCCACGCAGTGTGGCGAACTCGGACAGTGCCGCGCGTTCCGTGCGCAAACGATTAATAGGTGCGGAGTTGTCTCCATACCCGAGCGCCATCCCGCAGAAAAACATTAGATTCGGCGGTAACGATAAGAACGATGCAATCTGCTTGTGCCAGACCGCCCAGTATTCTTGTGCGCAAGTATGTAAACCTCGCTCGCGCGCCAACAGCATAACGTTCTGCATGAACATTCCTAAATCGGCCCATTGGCCCAAACCCATTTGCCGATCGATTGCGAAGAACAGGAGAACCGGAGCGCCGAATATCTCGGAGTTTCGCCCGAATTGACGCAAGCGCGCGGCCATATCCTCGCGCGGCACCCCAATCGTTGCGTACATGTCCTCTCCGCATTTGAATCGCCGCGCCCTATAAGGTTCCGTAATTGCCTTCGGGTATACGTCGTACTCGGTCCCTTCGCCGCGCGGAGACTCGGGTAATTTGGCCCGAATCACCGCCAGGAAATCGCGAAGCGGGGCGCCGGCCAACGCATACACGTGCCAGGGCTGCAAATTGCCTCCGGACGGTGCGCGCTTTGCTGTTTCGAGTAGGGACTGCACCAACTCATGCGGCACAGGTGAGTCCAAAAAAGCTCGGCAACTCATCCGCGAATCGATCGCTTCGGTAACGTTCATGATGGACTGTGATTTAGCTGCGTGACGGGGGCGATGCTTGCTATCTCGATGCGTTGTGCTTAAGTTGCGGTCTCGAAATTCCCAAGGTTTTGGCCCATTGATTTTGACCGGTAATCTGCAAGTAATTTTTGAGAGAACGCCATGCGCCAGCCAATGCTGAAAACAATCGGATGGATCATCTTAAGCGCAAGTGCTGTTGCTTGCACCAAGGCTCCCGAGCCCGCGCCGGAAGCAGAAGGTCCGGTGACGGCCGACATGCAGAAAGCGGCTGGAGTCATTTCGGGAACCGATATGCGCGGTCACGTTGCCGTGCTATCCGCTGATGAATTCGAGGGCCGCGGCGTTGCCAGCAAAGGCGGCGAACTGGCGATGCAGTATCTCGAGCAGCAGCTGAAATCGACGGGATTCGCGCCGGGCGGGACGGATGGATCCTACCGGCAAACATTCGATGTCGTGAGTGTGCACGCCAAGCCGCCCAAGACTTGGGAGTTTTCGCATGGCGGAAAAAAACGCGCGCTCAAGTGGTGGGACGAATACATCGCAGGCAGCGGCGTGCAATCGCAGACCTCTGAGATAAAAAACGCAGAACTCGTCTTCGTTGGGTACGGCATCCAAGCGCCGGAATATCAATGGGACGATTTCAAGGGCATGGACTTGAAGGGCAAAGTGCTCGTCATGCTGAACAGCGATCCGGACTGGGATCCGGCCCTGTTCGCCGGCAAGACGCGCCTTTACTATGGACGCTGGGTCTACAAGTATGAGAGTGCCGCACGACAAGGTGCGGTCGGCGCGATCATCGTGCACACAGACGAATCCGCGGGCTATCCGTTTCAGGTCGTGCAGACGTCTTGGAGTGGCGCGCAGTTTGAGCTTCCTGCGGAAAGCGAGCCGCGCATTCAAGTGCAGGCTTGGGCCACGCAACCTGCGGCGCGCGAATTGCTTGCGCTCGGCGGCCACGATCTCGACAAGTTGGTGACAGCCGCGAAGCAACGCGACTTCAAGCCCGTGCCACTCGGCATCCGCACGTCGTTGAAGTTCGGCAACTCCATCGATCGCGTGACGACGGCGAATGTGCTCGGCGTGTTGCCGGGCTCGGATCCGACGCTAGCTAAGGAAGTGGTGATCTATTCGGCACACCACGATCATTTGGGAGTCGGCGAGCCTGATTCTACTGGCGACAAAATCTACAACGGCGCACTCGACAATGGGGTCGGCATGGCGCAGGTGCTGGCCATCGCAAAGGCCTTCAAAGCGTTGCCACAAGCACCAAAGCGAACCACGATGATGCTGTTCGTCGCTGCGGAGGAGCAGGGCTTGTTGGGGTCCGAATATTTCGCATTGCATCCGACGATTCCCGCCGGACGCATCGCCGCGAACATCAACTACGACGGCGGCAACATCTGGGGCAAGGCGCGCGACATCGGGTTCATCGGTAAAGGTAAATCGACACTCGATGGCGTGGTCGAGACACTGGCGAAGACACAAGGTCGCGCGGTGCTTGCAGATCAAATGCCGGACCGTGGTTTTTATTATCGCTCCGATCAATTCAATTTCGCCAAGATTGGCGTGCCGGCGGTGTACTTCAAGGTTGGCTCTGAATTCGAAGGCAAGCAGGCGGATTGGTCAAAGCAGCAACTCGAAGACTTCGAAGCGCATCGCTATCATCAGCCGAGCGATCAACTGCTGGACACTTGGAATTTCGACGGCATGGTCGACGACGCAAAACTCGGTTTCTGGGTCGGCGTGCAAGTCGCCAACACGGACGCCATGCCGAGTTGGGTGCTCGGCGACGAGTTTGAGGCGGCACGTAAAGCTGCGTTGGCGGCAGCGCGCTAAGACTCACGACGTAAGGCGTTCTGCGCGCGATGTCTCAGTGCAGCGAGCTGGATGTCGCAGTTCGTAGCGATTAGGTCAGACCCCGTATCGACCGAGCAGAATTGCTCGGTTGATACCACGGGCCATGCCAACCCCAAAGAAACAAGGTTAAGTTCTCAGGCAAATTGCCGATACGTGATTCCGTCAACAAATCCCCTAAGCCGCCGCATCAAAGTCGATAGCAGCGCTTAAGCCAACCGCGTCCGTGCCGTTTCCGGTACCAAGTCAGATACGTATCCGCGTTGAGTGTCGCCATCTCGGTGGCATGGCGGGGTGCCTCTATCTGCGGAGGACTGACCGATGGCGCACGTGCGGGTTGTACGAAACGGTTCATTCATCGCGGCGATTGCCACGCTTCTCGTGGCGTGCGGCGGCGGCGACTCCCCGACTGCCGCGACTCCGATTCAAGATCCTCCAGCACCGCCGGCCCCGGAAGTGGTCACGGGTGTCGCAACACCGGACAGCGTCGCTGTCGTGACGGCCACCAACGCGAACTAGCCGCTCTGCGGTTGATCGTGTTCCACACTAATTCTTGATTCTTCCCGGAGTTTTCATGAATCGTTCGAAGCAATTGGCTTACGCAGTCGCGTTCGCATTGTCGGTGTCCGTCAACGTTGCGCAGGCCAATCCTCCTTCAGGATCGGCATATTTCACGGACACGCAGTCCAGCCATGTGGAAGATGCAACCTCTCATGGCATCGGTACTGTCAACATGATCGCGTGCATCATGAGTGCGTTGAAACCGGATGTTTTGGTCAATAAAGGAAACTACATCGCACTGGTCGATGAACCGAAGTGCGACGCTAATGGCCGTTCGAGCACCGAGAACACGAGCGGCGACGCTGCGCAAGGTGCAAATTACACGACCGCAGTGGTCAACTCGACGCGCGCAAGCAATAGCGACCCGATGCTGATGAAGGCTTGGCTCAATATGTCTGAAGAAGGCTTGTCGACCACGGTCTATATTCGCAGCTCCGCGAGTCAGGCGCCCACAGCGAACAACCCGTATGGCGTGTTTCGCTTGGACTTCTGCGGCAAGCAGGACGGCATCCAGGGACCTTGCATGATGAACGGCTTCCTGGACGCTCAAGCCGGATCGTTGAACTTCTATGAAGAAGAAGGCGAGAACGATCGCGGCAAAACGGTCGCGCTGCGGTTGACGAGTGTCGGTACCAGCACCGGAAGCGGCAGGCTGTCGACAACGCGAAGCGAAAACGGTTCGTCCAACACCGAAGAGTTCGCCTTCGCTTACGATCAAACTCATTTCTTGCGCGGCGATCAATGCTTCTCGCGCGATGCATCCGACCCCGAGACCGGCTTTTCCGTTTGGCGTTACGGTTTGTACGATGCGACGACAGGCGCGCGCGTGACCCGCAACTCCGGCTTCCCTCTCGAGTACACGACCAACGGCAACACGTATCGCGGGTACATGGGCTATTGGGGCCTGTCTCTGCCGCCAGACGCGCCGACGGTAACGAGCGGTACGACTGTGAATCGCGTCGACTACGGCAACGGCAGCGGCGATCCAACGACAACTGCGTACACCTTGGTCAAGTCCGATGGCAAGCTCACAAAGTACACTCGACGCAGCACGACGCTCGACAAGCTCGATCGCATCAAGCTCAACACGTTCGTCGGGAACAACGCGTCTGGTTTCTTCAGCGGCGCAGTAGCAAACACGCAATACGAGCTTTATTGGGACAACACGGCCAGCAGTTTCAAGGCGACGGCGCAGATGAATTGCAGCAACAGCGGCTGTCAGGCGCAACCGTTGGCGCCCGAACGCGTGGTCGCCACCGATTACCTCGTGTCGCAAGGCGGGCTGCAAGGCTGGTCGCAATCGCTGGGCGGTGAAGTGTTCGTGCGCTTAGCCGGTGCAACGGCGCCGCTCGCGGCGGAAAGCATCGCGGTGAATTATCGCGCGCAGGATCTCGTGTATCCGAACGATATTCCTGCGACCCTTTACTGCGTGAACAACTGTCCGACGGCCGCGTCGATGAGCGCCTATTTTGCGCACAGCGGTCCCCAATCCCCGTTCGCTGGATCGACGTTCAATAACTTCGGTCAGACTGCGGCAGCCAACGTAGTGACGTACAACGGTGACTCCAACGCCGCAGTGCTCAGAGATAATACCGCAGCGACGGTGACGTTCACGAATCGCGAAGCATTGAGCGAATCGCCGCAGTATCAGAACGGCGTGCGTACCGGACGCTTGTTCACGTCGCTTGCCGTTGCGGAGTGCTCGACGGGTTCAGGCACCTATTGCGACTACAAGGTGAACGACGCGGAGGTCTACTATCAATGGGAAACGGGCGTTAACAATTGGAACCAGTTCGCTGCCGTCAAGGACAGCAGCAACAACGTGGTGATGTTCGATGCGCCGTTGCAAGTCAGCTTTACGGTGCCGAGCGGTGCGCAGTACGGCCAATACGCCGGAACGTCGATGGTGCTGCAATACAACGGGTTCGGCGACTTGTGGGGTATTCCGGGTCAATGCGTCTCGCGGCTCACCAATCAGCCGATGGGCTGCGATAGTGAGGAAGCCCGATACGTGCCGGAGTTCGTGATCCCGATGAGTGATGTCACAGGTGTTGTCAGAAGCGGCAGCACGAACTATCTCGTGAAATGGTTGGACCGGGAAATTCGTTTCGCGCGCAAGAACGCGAACGTATGCAGCGCTTTGTCGGCACCCAGCAATGTAACGTTACCTACGTCGTCGGGCCTGCAAGACACTTCCAATCCTAATTCCTCCGCGTATATCGGCGCGCAACCCGTGATTACGGGCGCACCGCGTGTAATTCATGGCGATGTGAAATATTGAAGCGAGCTTTGTGCCCAGAGTGATCCCTCGACGGCGTTAGCGGGCGAGGGATTTCTTGATGGCGGGGGTGAGTGTTCGCGGCCAGTTGGCCAGATATCTCGTCGAACAGCGACGTGATATCCCCACTGCTACAATTAGTTCTCCGTCACTGCAAGCGAGAACTCCACTGTCTTCCGATACAAATGCCGCCGCATCGCCGTTGGACGATTTTCTAGACTGGTGTCTGGCGCGTCCTGGCGTGTCTAAGTTCCTGGATTTCGAAGCCGGCCGAACTCATTACTTGGAGTGGGCGGGCCCTGAGAACGCGGAAACGCTCTTGCTCGTTCATGGCTTCATGGGCCACGCGCGTTGGTGGGATTTCGTCGCGCCGGTGTTGGCGG
>Ga0193752_1001301_pt1 | contig 20985 bp, 19 predicted proteins | sample H1c1metaG_FD_144924 | JGI IMG/M metagenome (GOLD analysis project Ga0193752, IMG submission 144924) | Soil microbial communities from a riparian zone of the East river system, Colorado, United States - H1c1 | ecosystem: Environmental > Terrestrial > Soil > Riparian zone | place: USA: East River...
GCACATGCCGGAGCCCGCAGCTACTTCGACCCCGCACCGCCGATGGATCTGGCCCCTGGCGCTCGCCGCCGGATGGACCGTCTTCGCCCTCCTCTCGGCGCTGCAAACCGTCGTGCGCATCGGTGGCTCGCAGCCGATCGAGTGGTCGTCGTTGCTCACCGACCGCTTTGCCGATTGGTACACCTGCGCGCTCTTCACGCCCGCCTTCTTCTGGCTCGCGCGTCGCTGGCCCGTCACGGGCCGGCGCTGGCTGCGCGGTGCCGTCGTGCATCTCGCGGCGACGCAGCTCTTCGTCGTCATCAAGTACACGCTCTACATCGCGCTCGGACTCGCGTTCAGCGACGCGTTTCCCGATCAGCCATTCGTTACCGTCGTCGCCACGGCCATCCGGCGCAACGTCGTGTACGAGAACATGGTGTTCTGGGGCGTCGCCGTCCTCGTGCACGCCATTCTCTTCTATCGAGACGCCGTCGAGCGCGGCGCTCGCGCCGAGCGATTGCGCGCTGAGCTGACGCAGGCGCGGTTGGATGCGCTGTCCTCGCAGCTGCATCCGCACTTCCTCTTCAACGCGTTGAACGCCGTCTCGTCCCTCATGCATCACGACATCGCCGCCGCCGATGCCATGCTCGCGCGACTCGGCGACCTCCTGCGACGTACGCTGCGCGCCGGCGAGCAACCGGAAGTCACGTTGCGCGAGGAGCTCGACCTGCTCGACGACTATCTCGCGATCGTCGGCGCGCGCTTTCGCGATCGGCTCATCGTGGACGTCAGCGCCGATGTCGACACCGAATGCGCGATGGTGCCGCATTTCGTGCTGCAGCCGCTCGTCGAGAACGCGTTGGAGCACGGCATCGCGCAGCGCGCGGGCGCTGGGCGTCTCGAGGTTCGCGCCGCGCGTGAGGGCCCGGACGGGGCGACACTCGTGCTCACCGTGACCGACGATGGCCCCGGCCTCACACGCGCGACTGCACGCAGCCGGCCCGAGGCCGGCATCGGTCTCGCCAATACGCGCCGCCGGCTCGCCGCACTCTATGGCGACGCGCACCAGCTCACGCTGTGCGACCGCCCATCCGGCGGACTCGTGGCGCGCATCGAGCTTCCCTTCCGAGCCGCGTCCGAGCTCGTGGCTGCGCCATGAGCAACGCACGCCTGCGCGTCGCCATCGTCGACGACGAGCCCGACGCGCGCGAACGACTCGCCACCCTCCTCGCGGCCCATGGTGACGTCGACATCGTCGCCCAATGTCGCGACGGCGCGGAAGCAGCCGACGTACTCGGCGCCCTCCTGCAGGGCGATGGCCTCGATCTCGTCTTCCTCGACGTCCAGATGCCGGAGCTCGACGGCTTCATGGTGCTCGAAGCCCTCGCCGATCTCGTCGGGGCTGACCATCTGCCCGCCGTCGTCTTCGTTACCGCGTATGACGACTACGCCCTTCGTGCCTTCGACGTCAGTGCTGTCGACTACCTGCTCAAGCCTTTCGATGCCGCGCGTTTCGAGCGTGCGCTCGCGCGTGGCCGCGCGATCACTCCTGCACTCGACGGCGGCGCAGGGGTCCACACGTTGCTGGCCCACCTGCGCGACGCGGTCACCGCGCGCAACGGCGCGTTCGCGAGACGCCTCGCCGTTCGCGCCGAGGGCAAGGTCTATCTCATTCGCTCCGAGGACGTGGACTGGATCGACGTCGACGGCAACTACGTGCGGTTGCACACACGGACAGGCGCGCATCCTATGCGCGAGACACTCGCCGCACTCGAAGCGCGCCTCGATCCCGAGATGTTCGTCCGCATCCACCGCTCGGCCATCGTCCACATCGATCGCATTGCGTCCATGGAGCCGTATTTCCACGGCGAATACGTCGTGACGATGCGCGATGGCACGAAGCTCACGGCGAGTCGCTCGTACGCTGATCGGCTACGCGCGCTGTTCAACTGAGAGGCCGAGTCCATGGGTATGCTCTCACTGCTACTTGTTACTCTTGTCGTCCCGAGCGCAGGCTCGGTGGGGAAAGAGCAGGTCCCTCGGTCGCCCTGCGGGCTCCAGTCGGGACGACATCCCAAGCTCTTCAGTCGTTCCGGGACGACTCTGGACTCCACATCGGTCGCCCGACTCGTGGACTCGCTCGTTCCCCTCGCGATGCAGAAGGAGATGATCCCTGGTGCGGTCGTCGCGGTTGTTGCCGACGGACGCGTGCTCTTCGCGCGCGGCTACGGCGTCGCGGATCCCGAGACGAAACAACCCGTCTCTCCCGACTGCACCATCTTCCGCATCGGCTCGATCAGCAAGGTCTTCACGTCAACGGCCGTCGTGCAGCTCGCCGACCGCGGCACGATCGACCTCCGCACCGACGCCAATCGGTATCTGAAGCGGCGCGCGCTGCCCGCGTCGCGCTTCGCGGCGGTGACGCCGTGGCATCTCCTCACGCACTCGGCCGCGCTCGACGAGATCCGACCCGGCACGCAGGCCGAGACGGAAGCTGGACTGCTTCCTCTCGATCGCTTCCTGCGAGGAAAGCTCGTTCGCCTCGGACCGCCAGGCGAAGTCACGAGCTATTCGACGTACGCGATCACCGTTGCGGGCATGCTCGTCGAGGACGTCTCTGGCCTGTCGTTCGAGGAGTACCTGAAGCGCAATCTCTGGATGCCGCTCGACATGGACCATACGTCGATCACGGTTCCGAAGGAGCACCGCGCGCTCGTCGCCACGCCATACGACGTCGACGACGGCAAGCTCGTGAAGGCGCCGTGGGAGTGGTATCACACCACGCCGGCGTCTTCCATCAACGCCTCGGCGATGGACATGGCGCGCTTCATGGCCACGATGCTCAACGGCGGCATGCTGCCCGCGTCGTTCGGTCCTGGTGCTGGCCGGCGCGTGTTGAGCGAACGCGCCACGCGCGACATGCTCTCGCAGCAGCTCACGATGCACCCGCGCCTCCCCGGCTTCGCGCTCGGCTGGCAGATGAGCGACACGAATGGCGAGCGCATCGTCGAACATGGCGGCGACGTCGCCGGCGCGGCGAGCCTCATGACGCTGCTCCCCGATCGCGGTGTCGGCATCTTCGTCGTCAGCCATCGCGAGGGCAGCGAGTTGCGCTACACGCTGCGCCAGGCGCTACTCGATCGGTTCTACCCGCGTGGCACGAAGACGCCCGTCGTCGCCATGCACCGCGACTCCATTCGCGCTCGACGCTACGCCGGCCACTATCGGGCGAGCGTCGTCTGTCATACCTGCGCGTCGCCTCGGCCCGTCGCGGAAGTCGATGTCATCGCAAACGCCGATGGCACGCTGAGCTTCTGGGAGGCACGCTGGGTGGAGGTGTCCGATGGTTTCTTCCGCAGCACCGACGGCGAAAGGCGCGTCGGTTTCCGCAAAGACAACAGCGGCGCAATCACGCACCTCTCGTCAGGCTCCTTCCGCGTGATGGAGCGCGTGCGATGACCGCGGATGTCGTCCCGACCGGAGCGCAGCGACCGAGGGACCTGCTCTTCGGTTCTCGGATGGCGAACTGTCTCTGCGCCCATTCGGGATCGGAGATTTGGTGAAAGCGACACAACGGACCGGAAGCCGAAGGGAACGAATTGGACTGATTTTACGGATAACTGCCGGATCAAACCTCAGGCTGTCACGGTGCACCACAATCCGACCTGCGCGCAAAAAGTGATTTTCTTTTAGGGCTGCAGAGAAAGGTTGCTCCACCGTGGAAGCGTCCCGAGGTCTGATCCGGCAGTTATCCGGGCACTTATCCGTCAAATCCGTTCCCCTTGGTTTCATGCAGTTGCAAGGGAACAAGGTGATTCAGGTCTATCGCAGACTCGCCGTGATATCGTAGTGCCCGTACCCGCGCTCAGGATCGACGATACGAATGATGCTGGTGAAGCCATTGCGTGCCGATGGCTGCTGCACGACGTCCACGCGACCGCGTCCCTCACGCGTGCTCACGGCGAGTTGGCCGCCACGGGCCTGAATCGGGTTGCCGACCACGTTGCTGCTCGGGCGGCGCACGCCGGCACCGTTGACCAGGCGCTGCGTGACGTTGTCGCCGCGCCAGGTGATCAGCACCTCGCCATCCACGTCGCCGCTCCAGCGTAGCGCGGCGACGTCCCGGCCGTCGTTACGTCCGCGACCGCGATCATTCCGGTCGTCGCGACCGCGATCGTCGTCGCGGCCACGGCCGCCATCGGTGCGGCGTGCATAGCGACCGTCGTTCGATACGTAGTACGCCGAGATGCGATAGTTGTCCGCGCCGCCTTCGTTGTCCGTGATCTGGATGATCGCCGTGTATCCGTTGTTGGCTGATGGCTGCTGCACGACGGAGACATCGCCCCGTCCAGCCTCGCGAACGATGCGAAGCGTTCCGTCCCTTGCCGGCAGCGCCGAATTGACGCGGAATCGGGCGCGCGACTGGATGCTGCTCTCGTTGGTGTTGACGGCCTGCGAGCCTCGCATCGTCAGCCGAACTTCGCGGTCCACTCGACCACTCCACGAGAACAGCTGGGATTCCTGCGCGTGTGCCGCGAGCGGAACGAGCATGGCGGCGACAAGGGGCACGAACGCGCGACGCACTGACGACATAGCGAACATTGGGACTCCTTCGTTTGGGTACCGAAACTGGGCGACCTCCGCCCGATGATTACGGTCTACTACCCCAAAGCGAGAAGTTTCGTCCTCGATCGCGTCACCCAGAAAAAAAGAAGGCCGGCACTCGAGAGAGAGCCGGCCTTTTTGTGCTGCACATCACAGAGCTCAGTGCGGCAGTCCCAGAACGAGCGCCGTTGCGGCGGCCGACGCGGCCATGAGCGCAACGACTGCGACGATCGCGCTCGAGGGCGTCACGACGAACTCGCGCTTCCACCACGGCGTGATGATCTGCGGCGCATGCTGCGGAATGGCGTTCATGATCTGCGACGTCAGGTGTACAGGCGTGCGCATGCGGCGGCGCATCGCGAGATCATCGTCGAGGCGCTTCCAGAATTCCACGTCGCGCGACCAGTCGCCACGACGCGCGTCGCGTTCCGGCGTCTCGCCGTCGAGCCACGCATGCACCGCAGTCGCGATGGTCGTGCTCGGCGGACCAAGCGGAACCTCACGATCGGCGAGCGGTCGCTCGGGATGCCCCGTGCGTTCCCGCTTCCGGCCTTCGCCCAGGCCTTCGGAGTGAATGTCGTCGAACATGTTAGGCGTATTTTTCCTCGAGTAAGGCCTGCAGCGCTTCACGCGCACGATGAACACGCATCTTCAACGCACCGACCGTGGTTCCCAGCAAGTCGGCCATCTCTTCATACGAGCGTCCTTCGACGTGCTTCATCACGAACGCCTCGCGAAGCGAGGGCGGCAGCGATGACAGTGCGACATCCAGGTCGGAGCGAAGTTCCGTACGGTCCAGCTCCTCTTCCGGCGTCGCGTAGCCCGAAGGCTGATCGTCCTCGTCGTAGCTGAGATGGGAGCGGCGAATGTTCTTCAGCCAATCCTTGCAACCATTTGCAACGATGCGAAATACCCACGCATCGAATCGGCCGCGAACTTCCGCCAGATGCTGATAGGCCTTGATGAATGACAACTGCAGGATGTCTTCCGCGACATCCGGACTTCCCGTCATGCACAGCGCGTGTCGATACAGCGGATCACTGTATCGAGTGATCAGCACCGTGAATTCGTCGCGGTCTCCCGCGAGCACACGTTGGATGATGCGCTGATCAGAGTCGTCCTGATCAACGAGCAGTTCTGGCTCCGTCGTCCTCACGACGATAGAGTAACGCAGAATTCGCGCTCGGGACAGGGTAGCAGTCCCATCGTTTGGAGCCAGTCGGGTCGCCACGTTCTCAGGACGAGCCGTCGGCGGAGCCCGTAACAGAAGGGCGACAGGACGGTTTCCGGGGCGAAGAACCTCCTTTACAGACCGCTGTCCCCCGCCTCGGTGAACGCGTCCCACCCCGATTGCCGAATGAGCGCTGTGTGCTCACCCAGGCGAGGCGGACGTCGGCGGAGCGCTCCCGGCACCGCCATCGGCATCCCCGTCACGGCCGACGCACCGGAGCTTTCGAGCACTTCGAGCACCGACCGCACGACGCCACAGGGCACGCCTACGGCATCGAGTCGCTCACGCCATACCGCCGCTGGACGCTCGCGCACGCGTGCACTCATCGCCTCCACGACACGCGCACGATGCGCGAGACGCCCCGCATTGGTCGCGAGCTCCGCATCGGCGGCAAGCTGCTCGAGCTCCATCGCCCGCACACACGCGGACCACTGTCCGTCGTTGCCCACCGCAATCACCATCGGCCGATCGGCAGTGTCGAAGAGCTGATAGGGGACGAGATTCGCGTGGGCATTTCCCCATCGCTTCGGCGCCGCACCGGAGACAAGCGCATTCTGCGCGACATTCACCAGCGCCGCCTCGGCACTCTCCTCGAGCGAGACAGTAACGGTGCGCCCTTCACCCGTGACCGATCTCGACACGAGCGCGCCGAGCACGGCAATCGTCGCGTCCTTCCCCGCGAGGACGTCGGCGAGCGCGATGCCGTGCTTCATCGGTGCACCACCCACCTCACCGGTCACCGACATCCAACCGCTCTCAGCCTGCACCACATAGTCGTAGCCCGGTCGGTTGGGTTCGTCGGCAAATCCGGCAATCGTACACCAGACGATCCGCGGATGACGCGCCCGCACCCACTCGGCATCGAGACCGCGCTTTGCCAGGACTCCCGGCCGGAAGTTCTCGACGACCACGTCGGCGTCGGCAAGGAGGGCTTCCAGCACCGTCCGATCGCTGGTCGAGTCGAGGTCGAGCGCGGCGCCGAGCTTGTTGCGGTTGATGCTCAAATAGTAGGCGCTTTCGCCATCGGGGTCGAAAGGAGGCCCCCAACCGCGGGTCTCGTCACCGCCGTCAGGACGCTCAACCTTGATGACATCGGCCCCCATGTCCCCCAACATCATAGTACAGAGCGGCCCCGCGAGCACTCGGCTCAGATCCAAGACTTTCACGTTATTAAGCATATGATGTCGCTATTATGGTCGAGTAGTGGAAGGCATTTTCGAGGCACAAAGGCGGCGTTGCACTGCTAAAATGGGCGAAAACAGGGCGAAATCGCCTCGTGCGACGTATCAGTAAACCTTGCGTAGCTGTCGAAAAATCATATACTTGCCGCGATAAATCGGGCCCGCCGCTCCGCGCCGAAGTTAGTGCGCGGAAGCGCGGCCTTCAAATGAAACGGGGAGTACCTCCCCCGAGCGCGGACACGGTCAGGGCAAATGGTCGATAAGGAGATTGAGGAGGAGAAGCCCCCGGCCACCCCCCCGGCCGCCCCGCGTCGTGGCCCTGGACACCGCGGCGCCGACATGCGCGACACGGTGGCCGAAATGGCCGAGCGTGCGCAGCTGATCAGTCAGGAGGCGGGGAGCAAGGTCTCCGCGGCCATGAAGGACGTCATCAGCGCTGCCGCCGGACTGGCCGGTTTCGCCATCGAGAGCGCACGCGATCTGGTCCAGTACATGGTCCGCCGGGGTCAGATGACGCAGGAAGAGGCCGACAAGCTCATCCGTGAAGCCGAAGACGCGCACTCCAAGAAGCCGGCGAGCGAGAAGGGCCGTCCTACGGCGTCGAAGATCGCCGCCGACAAGGCAGCGGTCGACAAAGCCGCGCGCGATGCCGCCAACGCCGCTGCAATGCTCAACGCGCCGCCGCAGCGCCCAGGCGCTTTTTCACTCCGCACCGGTGGTCCGCGTCCGGTCGTGAAGCCCGCCACGGCACCTGTCGCTGAGCCGACACCTGCTCCGGCTCCTGTCGCAGCGGCCAAGCCGGCTCCTGCACCCGCCGCTGCGAAGCCGGCGGCGAAGGCTCCGGCCAAGCCCGCGCCCAAGACGGTCGCCAAGCCTGCTGCCAAGGCGCCATCCAAGCTGGCAGCCAAGGCGCCATCCAAGGGTTCGGCCTCGAAGCCAACGGCCAAGGCCGGTAAGTCTGCCAAAGCTGGATCCAAGACGGCGGCCAAGCCGGCGAAGAAGAGCGCGAAGGCCCCGGCCAAGAAGAAGCGGTAGCTCGTGTCGCGCGCAGTCGTCGCGCGCGCACCCACTCGACTCGACTTCGGCGGGGGCTGGACCGACGTCCCGCCGTACACCGAGCGCGAAGGTGGCGCCGTGTGCAACGTCGCCATCACGCGCTACGCCACGGCAACCGTCGCCACAGGTGGTCACGTGGCGGTGCGCGGCCAGCCGGCCAACGCGCCCGACGACCGGCTCATTCGCGCCGCGCTGCGCCGACTCGCCATCTCAGACGTCGAGGCTCGCCTCGAGAGCGACTACCCGCTCGGTGCGGGGCTCGGCGGATCGTCAGCGGCGGGCGTGGCCCTCGCTGGCGCGCTTTCGGTGCTCGCTGGTTCGCCGCGTGATCCGCACAGCCTCGCCACGCTCAGTCGCGCCACGGAAGTCGAGGAGCTGGGAATGGCCGGCGGTTTCCAGGATCACTTCGCCGCAGCGTACGGTGGCGCATTGCTCCTCACCTTCGGCGCGACGATCGACGTCGAGCGCATCGACCTTGCAGCCGAGACGCAGGCGGATCTCGCGCATCGCGGCATCCTCGTCTACACCGGGGAATCACGTATCTCCGGCGAGACGATTCTCGCCGTGCGCGATTCGTATCTCGCCGGCGAGCGACGTGTCGTGGACGCGCTCGCCCGCATGAAGGCGCTCGCCTTCGAGATGGCCGCCGCGCTTCGCGCCAATGACGTCGACGCACTCGGCGCCCTCATCGGCGAGCATTGGATCCATCAGCGCGAACTGCATCCCTCCATCACCACGCCGCGTATCGACACGATCGTCGAGACGGCGGCGCGTGCCGGCGCACTGGGTGCCAAGGCGCTCGGTGCCTCCGGCGGCGGGTGTGTGCTCGCCATCGCTGCGAAAGGGCGCGAAGATGAGCTCGCGCGTGCACTCACTCCGCTTGGTCGAGAGCTGAAGTATTCTATTGCTACCAGCGGGTTCGAAGTGCTCGCTCTACTCGAAGGTCAAGGCCCCTCGGACGACCGACACTGATGACGACGATTGCTCCCGGCGATGCGCGCGCCCTCACGCGCGCGCTCGTGAAGATCGACTCGCGCAACCCGACGCTGACGAGTGGCGCTCCGGGAGAACGCGAGTGCGCACTCTTCCTGCGCGATGTCCTTCACAGCTGGGGCTTTCGCACCGAGCTGCAGGACGCCGCCATCGGACGTCCCAACCTCATCGCGCGCATCGGCACGCCCCGCGGTGGACGCTCGCTCATGTTCAACGGCCATCTCGACGTCGTGGGCGTCGAGGGAATGACGCACACGCCCTTCGCCGCGGAAGAGCGCGACGGCCTGCTGTATGGCCGCGGTTCGGCCGACATGAAGGGCGGCATCGCCGCCATGTGCGCCGGTGCATGGCGCGCCGCGCAGACTGCCATTCGCGGCGAGATCATCATCGCCGCGGTGGCTGACGAAGAGTACGACAGCACCGGAACGCGCGCGCTGCTGCGGAGCGGAGTGCGCGCCGACGGCGCCATCATTGCCGAACCGACGAGTCTCGCCATCATGCCGGCGCATCGCGGCTTCGTGTGGCTGGAGGTGACCATCACCGGCCGCGCCGCGCACGGGAGTCGTTGGGAAATCGGCGTCGACGCGATTCGCCACGCTGGTCTTCTGCTCGCCGAGCTCGATCGGCTCGACGCCGAAGAGCTGCCGCTCTTCACGCACCCGTTATTGGGACGAGGCTCGTTGCACGCGTCACTCATCGAGGGCGGGATCGGCATGTCGACATATCCCGACCGATGCGTGCTCACGCTCGAGCGACGCACGATTCCAGGAAAGTCGCGCGCATCGGACTTCGTCGAGGAGGTCGAGGCCGCGTGCGAGCGCATCCGCGCTCGGCGCGACACCTTCGCTGCGGACATCCGGGTGCTCCTCATGCAGGGGCCGAGCGACGTGGACGTCGACGCGCCGATCGTTCGCGAGCTCAGGCACTCCATGGAAGAACACGGAGAAGCGGGCGGCGTGGAAGGAATGTCCGCATGGACTGACGCTGCGCTGCTCAACGAGGCGGGAATTCCCACCGTCCTCTTCGGACCCGGTGACATCTCCCTCGCACATGCGGCCGAGGAGTACATTGCGCTGGCAGAGATCGACCGTGCGTCCGAGGTCTTTGCCTCGCTCGCCAAACGCTGGTGCTTCTGAACTCCGCCGTTTTTCGAGCACGCACTTCAGGACACGCTCTTAGGACACGCTCTTAAGCTATGCCCCGACCAACCAAGATCACGCATCTGAATGCCGCGCAGTACGACGCGCTCGAGCGCGCCATCATCGATCGGCGCCGCCTCTCGGTGTGGCGCCGCGGCACCGAGTTCATGGTGATCGTGGACAAGTTGCGCGTCACCGGCGGCCGCGAGGCGCTCGAGGCACATCACCCCACCACCGGCGACAAGCTCACCCTGTACATCGACGAGCTGGAAGGAATCGAGGTCGTCGGGTGACGGACGCGACGTCCCCGGAGCTTCCGCTCGTCGCCATCTACGCCGACGAGTCGTGTCTCGGCAATGGTCGGGAAGGTGACAACCCGGGCGGGGCGGCTGGAGTGATCGAGTACATGAACGCCGCCACCGAGCGACTCACACGCTGGGATTACTGGATCTCCGAGCCGTCGACGACGAACAACAGGATGGCGCTGCGTAGCGCCATCGAGGCGTTTCGCGTCATCAGTCGCAAGGGCGGCCTCTTTCGCGTCCTCTTCACGAGCGATTCACAGTACCTCGTGAAGGGAATGACGGAGTGGGTGTACGGCTGGGCCGCGCGCGGCTGGACGCGCAAGGTTGGCCCGATCGAGAACCTCTCGCTGTGGCAGGAGCTGGTGGACGCCGCGACACCGCATCGCACGCAGTGGCAGTGGGTGCGCGGTCATGCCGGTCATCCGCAGAACGAGTACGCGAACGATCTCGCCGTTGCCGCGGCGAAAGAGCAGACGAGCTCTGACGGTGCGCGAACGTCGGAGTTCGACGCGTGGCTCGAGGCACAGCGGGCCAAGAAGCGCGTGAAGGTCGATCCAGCACCGTTCCCGCTCGGCCGGCCGTTCGTCGCGGCGCGGCCGTTGCCTCGCACGACCTCGCGGGCTTGATATGAGCACGGACGCGAAACACATCGGAGGAGGAGCCATGGACGACGTCGAGCGGATGTATCGCCATCTCGTGCGCACGATCCGCGCGAGCTTTGCGCCGTATCTCACGCAGCCCTTCGAGGTCGGTGAGCTCTATCAGACGATCTTGCCGTACCGCCTGCACCGTCGGGAGCTCGGGCTCGAGACTAACCAGGACTACGAGCTCGCCCTGATGGACCTGCTCACCGGAACGCACGGCTATCTCGTCGTCGACCAGAAGATGCGCGACGTGCTGAAGGCCGAGCAGACGACGTCGAATCCGAATACGGCGCGCATTCGCGACTTTGCGTCCTCACACGTCGCGCTGGCACCCGAAGCGCTGCAATCGTTGGACAGCGGCGCGCACAGCCGAATGTCGAGCGGCAGCGCGACGATCACGCGCGAAATGGCGGCGCCACTGCGGGCGTCGCTGGCTGGCGGCACACCACGCGCGTCCACCAGCGTGTCCGAGCCGAGCACGAGTCCCAATGCGGCGGAAGCCGCGCGTCGCGCCGCCAAGCCGATCACGGTGCCGGAGGAAGGCGAGCACTGTGCCTTCTGCAAAGGCGAGCTCCCACCGGGCCGGCAGATCAGCTTCTGTCCCCACTGCGGCCAGGATCTCACGGTGGTGCATTGCCCGGCGTGCGGGAGCGAGCTGGAGCGAGGGTGGAAGTTCTGCGTCACGTGCGGTCGCAACGCCTCGTAGGTAGCCGTCGCGGTTCGGCGCATGGATTGCGACTGTAGGACGGCAACTCGAACTCCCCTTTCCGTCAGTCACCATGCGTCCTTTCCATTACGCTGAATCCGTCGTCACGCGCGGTCGGCGTGTTCGCGCGGGCTTTGCCGTCGCGATTGTCCTTGCCGCAGCCGTTGCGTCAGCCTCCTGCGCTGGCGCGACGGCGAGTACTACAACTCCGTCGCCCAGCCCCGGGACTGGATCACAGGCCAGGCCCGTCACTCCGCCACTGATCCAGGCGACGTGGCCGATGCGGACGAAGGAGCATCTCGATCTCTGGCTGCACAGCTACGCATTGTTGAATGCAGATACGACGCTGGTGCCGTATTTCCGCCGCGGTTATCGCGAGCGCATCAACGGCGTGCGGCGCAACAAGAACGCGGCGTCGCTCATCGACACGAATCGCGGCAAGCTGCTCGACCGCATCCTGAACAATCCGTCGCTCGCGACGAGCGGACAATTCCTTCCGCTCTATTTCTCGTCGTGGGAGCAGATGAAGCAGGTCATCGACCTGTTCGTTCGCAACAACGGCAATCCGGGCAACTCCAACGATCCCGCCATGCGCTCGTACTTCGGGCTACTCGGTGCCGCGTTCCAGAACGTCGGCGATCGCGAGTGGCTGCGGATGCTCACCGAGGCGGTGGACGATGAGAGCCGGCGGTTCTATCACGAGTATTGGACCGGCGAGTCGCGGTCGCATGCGGCTGTCGTGGCGCGGACGGATTCGCTCTGGCAGCGCCAGTGGCGGCCGTCGTTGCAGCGCTTCCTCAACAACACGCAGCAGCAGAACGGCGAGCTGTATCTCTCCCTTCCCCTCGGTGGCGAGGGACGGACGGTGCACTTCGGGAAGGCGGATAATGCCGTCGCTGGCCCGATGCCCGAGAACAATGGCGAAGCGGAGATCGTGTTGTACGTGATGGCGCACGAGGTCACGGGCGCTGTCGCCAGCGCGGCGATCGCCGACAACACGACGCCGGCCGACCAGCGCGCTGGAGTGACGTCTCGCTATGAGCAGGTGGCTGCCGTTCGCGCCGGCGCGATGTTGTTGGAGCGGACGATTCCGACTGCCGTTCCGGGCTACATGCGCTACTATCTGCAGACCGCCGGCAAGGCTCCGCCGACGGATCCGAAGGCGATGTTCGCGAGCACGTTCGCGCTGCCGGACGCCATCCGCGACGCTCTCGTGAGGCAGTTCGACGTCATCCTCGGCGGGATCTAGAGTCTGTCGTCCCGAGCGAAGTCGAGGGACCTGCTCTTCCGCCTTTGCTGGCCTCACCTCGAATTGCCAAAAAGCGAGGATTTCGGATTTGACGGATTGAACGGACACTGCCGGATTTTCCCGTCGCGCCTCGATGCTTCGATGCAACGGACAAATGGTGTTTTGACGCTGCCGCGCCGACACTTTTTCGCCCATGGTTGTTCGTAGCATCCGGCAGTTTCCGAAAGCTCCGGCCAATCCGTGTCCGCGCTTTTGAAAAAGCGGAAGAGCAGGTCCCTCGACTTCGCTCGGGACGACAACTAGGTGAGGAGTTCGCCCAACCGCTGGAGATCCACATTCCCGCCGCTGACCAGCGCGACCACCTTCTCCGTTCCCGTCAGCGGAATCTTCCCAGCGAGCAGCGCAGCCGTCGCCGCCGCGCCGGCGCCTTCCGCCAGCAGCTTGCAGCGCGACAACAGCATCTGCATCGCGTGAATGATCTCCTCCTCGCTCACCAGCACGATGTCGTCCACGTAGCGGCGCACGATCTCGAAGTTCCGCTCACCTGCCATCGGTGCACTGAGTCCGTCGGCGATCGTTGGCTCGGGCATCACGTGCAGCGGCTTGCCCGCGTCGACGCTCTGACGCATCACCGTCGCTGCCGTCGGCTCGACGCCGATGACGCGTATCGCCGGATTGGATTCCTTGATCGCCACAGCCACGCCGGCGATCAAGCCTCCGCCTCCGACCGGCACCACGACGACATCAGGTGTCTCCGTCTGCTCGAGCAACTCGAGGCCCACCGTGCCGGTGCCCTGGATGATGTGGTCGTCATCAAAGGGATGCACGAAGACGAATCCCTCCGAGCTCGCGAGGTCGCGCGCCCGCTGAAAGGCGTCCATGCTCGTGCCGTGAAGAATCACCTCGGCGCCGTAGCCACGGCTCGCGTCCACCTTCGAGCGCACGGCCGCCGCAGGCATACACACCGTGCAGCGCACGCCCGTCTGCTGCGCCGCCCACGCCAGTGCCTGCGCATGATTCCCCGCTGACACGGTCACGACTCCACGCGCACGCTCCTCGGCGGACAGCTGGCCAAGCTTGTTCAGCGCGCCGCGCGCCTTGAACGAACCGGTCTTCTGCAGGTTTTCACATTTCAGGTCCAATCGCGCCGCGCCGGCGAGCGACGCGAGCGAGCGGGAGCCGACAGTCGGAGTGCGATGCACCGTGCCGGCGATGCGCGCGTGCGCGCTGCGGATGTCTTGCAGGGTAACCATGAAGGAGCACGCTATCGCCCCGTTCGCGACGACACAATGGCACTTCGCTCTCGCGTCTCGCCGTGCCACGTCGCAACGTTGCACCTCCACAGCCGAACGGAGCTTCACGTCACGATGCATTTCCGAGCGATATTCGCCTCGCCCACAGGGCGCGTGTTCCTCGCGCTCGTCAGCGGATTGGTCATCGGCGTGGCCGTCGCGGCATCGGGCGACACGAAGGCCCTCGCGATAGCGACGTCCATCGAGCCGCTCGGCGTGCTGTGGGTCAACGCGATTCGCATGACGGTGATTCCACTCGTCGTGTCGCTGCTGATCTCGAGCGTCGCCGATCGCAGCACTGTCGCTGTGGGACGGCTCGGCAGGCAGTCGCTGCTCACCTTCCTTGGATTGCTCATCGTCACGTGTCTGTACTCGGCCGTCGCCGTCACGTGGTCGATGCACTGGCTCTCGATCGATCCGGCGACGAGCGCCACCCTGCGCGCCAGCGTCGCCGTGATGGCCGACGAAACGACGGCCGCAATCCGTTCGACGCCGGGACTGCGGGAATGGCTCATCGGGCTCGTGCCCTCGAATCCCATTCAGGCCGCGACGAGTGGCGCGCTGCTTCAGCTCATCATCTTCACGCTGGTGTTCGCGGTGGCGCTGTCGCGGATGAAGGAGGAGGCCGCGGAGCCGGTGCTGACCTTCTTTCGCGCCCTCGCCGAGACGATGTTGACGCTCGTGCGCTGGGTGATCGCACTCGCGCCGATCGGCGTCTTTGCGCTCCTCGTCCCCACCACGGCGAGGCTCGGCGCATCTGCCGCGGGGGCCTTTGGCTACTACATGGCGGCGACGCTCGTGCTCACGACAGGGATGATCCTGCTGCTCTATCCCGTCGTGCGGATCGCCACCGGCATTCCGATGCGGCTCTTCGCGCGCGCGGCGCTGCCGGGTCAGGTCGTGGCGTTTGGCACACAGTCGTCGCTCGCGGCGTTGCCGGCGCTCATCGATGGCGCCGCGCGAGTCCTGCGTCTTCCGCCGGCCATCGGCGGCTTCGTGCTGCCACTCGCCGCGTCGACGTTCAAGATTGCGTCACCCGTCTCGAAGGTGACTGGCGCCCTCTTCCTCGCGAGACTCTATGGCGTGGACATCGGCGCGACGCAGATCCTCACGTTGCTCGTGGCGAGCATCATCCTCAGCGTCAGCACTCCAGGCGTGCCGCACTCGTGGCTCGTCATCCTCGCGCCGATGCTCGCGTCCGTCGGTATCCCACCGGAAGGTGTTGGCCTGCTGATGGCGGTCGACGTAGTTCCCGATATGATCTTCACGACGCTGAACGCGACTGGTTATCTGGCCGCGGCGGCCGTCGTTCGTGGTCGCGCGCCGCGTGAAAAGAGTGGCGGTGCGCCGGGGCTCGAAAACAAGGTGAACGGATTTCACGGATCGGACGGACAAGTGCCGGATCTTCTCCGTGAGAAAGCCGCACTCCGATAGCGGAGGCTGGCCTTCTCAACAGGAAAAAAAATCAAACTTTCAGTCGCGGCTGACATAGTCGGATTGGCGCGTTTTTCAACGACTCCGACCCCATCACGTGCATCACGTGCTTTCAGTCGCGGCAGACGTACCGTTTTTCAACGACTCCGACCCCATCACATGTCGGATTGGCGCGTAGGCGTCGGCCCGAGGTTTGATCCGGCAGTTGTCCGAAAGATCCGTCCAATCCGCTCCCTTCGGTTTCCAAAGCAAGACCGCGAACCGTCCCTCGCAATAACGTTATCTTTGAACCGTGCCTGACTCTCCCCGCCCGCCCGTTCCGACGTCGATCGACCGCGCATCCGTCGATCGCATTCTGGCGCGCGCGCTCGAGCTGCAGGCCGCGAGCGCGAACGATCCTGAAGGCCGGCTCACGGAAGCCCAGCTCGAGGCGCTAGCCAAGGAAGTCGGACTCGACCCGGTCAATCTCCGCCAGGCATTGGCCGAGGAGCGGACGAGGAGCGTGGTTCAAGTGTCCGACGTCGGTGTGCTCGCCAGTCTCTACGGCGGTGCCGGTGCAGCGGCCGAACGCACGGTGCGCGGCACACCGGAACAGGTGCTCAAGGCGCTCGACGACTGGATGCAGCGCGAGGAGTCGCTCATCCCGCAACGCTACTTCGGCGAGCGCATCGTGTGGGAAGCGCGGCGCGATTTCGTCGGTGTCATGCGGCGCGGCATCAGCGGCCGCGGTCACGCATTGGTGCGCGCCACGAGCGTTGGCGCCACCGCCGTCGCGCTCGATGAGAATCGCGTCCTCGTGCGACTCGACGCCCAGCTCGACGGATATCGCTCCGTGATGGCCAAGCAGAACATCGCGATCACCGGAGGGACGGTAGTCGCCGGTGGTGTGCTTGCGGTATTGAGCTTTCCCCTGCTTGCCGTAGTGGCTCCCGCGGCGGTCGTCGTCCCGCTGGCCTTCGCTGCCTCGCGCGCATCGCACGGGAACTCGGTCGCGCGAGCGCAGCTTGCCCTCGAGCAGGTACTCGATCGCCTCGAGCGTGGTGAAGCCGGTCGTCCTCCGTCGCTCATGAGCATGCTTGCGGCGGCTGTTGGCGGACGCCGACCTGATCGCTGACCTACTGTCATCCCGCAGGCGCGAAGCGCCTGTCGGGACCGACCTTCGTCCCAATTAATAGCGTGCAGTTGCTGACAATAATTGACGTAGAGTAGGTCCCGACACTCGCTCGCTTCGCTTGCTCGTGCGGGATGACAGTCCTACCGAACTCCCGCGACGACGAACGGCCGACGCATCGCACGATCTGCCAGCCAGCCCAGCCCGCGGTTGCTGAGGATGACAAGGAATCCGATCAGCGTGAGTGACTTCACCTCGCGCCGCGAGATCTTCACCACCTCGCGCCGAGCGAGGGCGTGCGGCGTACGGGTGAGGTCGCGCAACGTCGCGTAGGCGAACAGCAGCGGCAACACGCAGAAGAGGCGAATGGGCACGGCGCGCCGAGGTATCAGCAGCAGATAGCTGCGCGCTCCTTCGAGGTCGTGCCAGGCGAGCTGCACCAGCGTCGCCAGCGCTTCGCGAGTGCCGAGCAAACGCTCCGGCGCGAGGATGGTCGCGTGACTGCTCCCGTGCTGACGCAGCAGATCCTCCGGGATGTAGATGGAGTTCTCCTGCTCCGCGTCGGTCGCGACGTCCTTCAGGATGTTCACCGTCTGGAGCGCCTCCGCGAAGGCGCGACACTTCTCGCGCAGCACCTTGTACTGCCTGTCGCCGATGCTCGGCGCGTGCTCGTGCCAGAGGTCCGTGAGCAGATAGCCGACCGTGCCGGCGACGTAGTAGCAGTACTCCTTGTACTCGTCGAGGCTCTGGATGCGGATGCCATGCGGGTAGAGCAGGACGAACTTCCGCATTCCTAAGATCATCTCGCCTACCCAGCGACGAACGTGGACCTGGGTGCCCGCCGGAAGGCTGCGGTAGAGCACGAACACGAGATCGGTGTTCTGCGCGAGGCGAACGTGGGCCGCATCACCCGTGAGATTTTCCACGAGCGACGGAAACCCATCGGCGGCGTCGGAGTCCTCGAAGCAGAGCGCCAGTTCGTCGAGCAGCAACGCCTTCGCTTCGGCGGGAAGGGTCGGTTCGTCTTCGAGCGTGTCGGCGATGCGGCAGAGCAGATAGGCAGCGAGCACGGCACGCCCGAGCGGGCCTGGCAGCACGCGAATGCTGAGCGCGAAGGTCCGCGATACGGCAGGAAGCACGTCGCGCCCGAATCGCTCGGCGCTCGCGAGTCGCGCTGCGTCGAGCGCAGCGCGCGAATCCATTGGCCCGCCGGTGTTCGGCATTAGACTTGTCGTCACGGTAAAGAACATACTCCCGGACAATGCGCCTGTCGTCCCGAGCCGTCGGCAAAGGACCCACTCGGCAGTATCGACATGCAAGGGCGGGTCCGTAACAGCCCCCGTGCTCATGACGAAATCCGTACATCCAACAGGATTCCGCGGCGTCTACCGCGACGATGCTGACGCACGCGCCGTCTACAGCGAGGCGGCCGGCATCGCACAGATCATCCCGCGCGCCGTGGCGGTGCCCGCCGATGCGGAGGACGTCGTCGCGCTGATGCGATGGGCGACGCGTGAAGCGGTGCCGCTCATTCCACGCGGATCCGGAAGCAGCATGGCCGGTGGCGCGATCGGCGACGGCGTGATCGTGGATCTGAGCCGCTTGAGTGCGTTGCACGCGGTGGACGCCGGCGCGCGTTCGGTGCGCTGCGAGCCTGGCGTGCTTCGCGATGCCGTCGACAGCGCGGCGCGTCAGGTGGGTTTGAGCTTTCCCGTCGATCCCTCGAGTGGCGCATACTGCACCGTGGGCGGAATGGCCTCCACGAACTCGTCGGGCGCTCACACGCTCCGCTATGGCTCGATGCGTCCCTGGGTGAACGCGCTCGATTGCGTCTTCGCCGATGGCTCGCGCGCCGAGGTTCGTCGCGGCGCACCTCCGCCGGACGTCGCGCCCGTGCGCCGCTTTCTCGCCGAGTCCGACGCGCTCATTGCCGCCGAGCGTGCCGCGCCGTCGCGGCACGCCGGCGTGCGAAAGGAGTCCTCTGGGTATGGCCTGGCCGCATATTCGGAAACCGGTGACCTCATAGACCTTCTCGTCGGCAGCGAAGGGACGCTCGCGTTGATAGTCGGACTCGAGCTGCGACTCATGCCTTCGTTTCGCGCGACCGCCAGTGTCCTCGGCGCCTTCGACACACTCGACGCTGCCGTGATCGGCGCTGGCGCCGCGCGCGATGCCGGTGCGAGCGCGTGCGAGCTGCTCGATCGCACCTTCCTCGACGTGGCGCGCCGTGGCGGCGGGCATGTCCCAGCGCCCGAGCAGGCGGAGGCCGTGTTGCTCGCGGAGGTGGAAGGCAACTCCGTCGACGAATGTGCTCGGCTCGCAGCGGCGCTCGAGACGGCGTTCCTCGCTGCCGGCGCGACGACCGTCGCGCTCGCGCTCGACCTGCCGACGGAAGAGTCGATGTGGGAGCTGCGCCACGCGGCGAGTCCGATCTTGAGCCGACTCGACCCGGCGCTCAAGTCGATGCAGTTCATCGAGGACGGCTGCGTTCCTCCGGCAAACCTTGCCGCGTACGTGCGCGGCGTCCGCTCGGCGCTCGATGCGCGCGGCGTTCGTGGAGTCATCTTCGGCCATGCGGGAGACGCGCACGTCCACGTGAATCCACTCATCGACGTTCGGCAGCCCGATTGGCGGGAGCGCGTCGACGGACTGCTCGCCGATGTGACTTCGCTCACATCGAGCCTCGGCGGAACGTTGTCGGGCGAGCATGGCGACGGTCGTCTTCGCGCGCCGCTGCTGGACAGGGTGTGGCCGGCCGCGACGCTCGAACGATTTGCCGCGGTCAAGCGCGCCTTCGATCCAGAGTCGCTGCTGAATCCGGGAGCGAAGGTTCCGCTGCCTGGTGAGCGCGCAGTGGATCGCGTGAAGTACGATCCCACGCTCCCTCAGCTTCCCGATGCGGCGCGCGCCGCATTGACCGAAGTAGAGCGCGGGCGCGCCTACGCTCGCTTTCGGCTCGACCTTCTCGCCGAGGCGGAAGAGCAGGTCCCTCGCTCCGCTCGGGACGACAAGTAGAGTTGTCGTCCCGACAGGAGCGCGCAGCGCGACAGAGGGACCTGCTCTTGGCCATTGGCCGGCGGAAGGAATGCGCGCGACCGACCGATCGCAGTCAGCAAACCAAGATGATTTCGAATAACTTTCCCGCTCCGCCAACTCGACGAAATAATGACTGCTGCCGCTCCCACCGCACCTCGCCTCTTCTACGAGCCGAAAGTCACTGTGCTCTCGCGTCCCGCATTCTCGACGCCCGAGCATCTCCCCGTGCACTGGCAGGGCGAGAGCACCGACGGCGAGCGACTCGCCGAGTTCGCCGGGCGGCTGTGCTACATGAGCCAGCACAATCCGGCTAACCGCTCGACGCGCGACTACCTCGAGAACATCAAGAAGCAGGGACACGGCAGCGTCCTCGAGCACGCGAACTACTCGCTGCTCCTCGAAGGTGTGAGCCGCTCGCTCACGCACGAACTGGTACGCCACCGCGCTGGATTCGCCTACTCGCAGCTGTCGCAGCGGTACGTCGACGAGAGCGAGGCGTGCTTCGTCGTCCCGCCGGCCATTGCCGGCGACGAGCTCCTCGAGACCGCGTGGCGCTCGCAGATCGAGACCGCACAGAGCGCGTACGTCGCGCTCGTCACCCAGCTCATGGAGCGTTACGGCTGGGTCGCCGACAAGGTCCACCGCCGGAAGATGGCTCGCGAAGCCGCGCGAGGCGTCCTTCCCAACTCGACGGAGACGAAGATCGTCGTCACCGGCAATGCGCGCGCATGGCGCACGATGCTCGAGCTCCGCTCCAGCGAAGGCGCCGAATTGGAGATCCGCCGCTTGGCCGTGACCGTGCTCCGCGTGCTCACCGAGGAAGCACCCGCCTTCTTCTCCGACTTCGAGATTTACGAAGCGACCGATCGTCGTGAAGCGGCGAAGATCAGCTACCACAAAGTTTGATCGCATCGACTGATTTTTTTCATTGCGCGAAAAAAACAGTCGACGTATCTTCGGCGCGTTGCACGTGGCGTGCGATTTGCCCGCGTGCGTAAGTAGGAAGGACGCCACGTGCAACGCG
>Ga0193752_1001302_pt1 | contig 20972 bp, 17 predicted proteins | sample H1c1metaG_FD_144924 | JGI IMG/M metagenome (GOLD analysis project Ga0193752, IMG submission 144924) | Soil microbial communities from a riparian zone of the East river system, Colorado, United States - H1c1 | ecosystem: Environmental > Terrestrial > Soil > Riparian zone | place: USA: East River...
TTTTATTGCAGGATGGTTATTCAAAGCCCGTGATACCGTTGCCGCGGTTATGTTAAGTTCTCGGGCAATATCAAGGATTGTTACTCTGGAATAAACATCGCTCATAAACCTGGATTAAAAAAAGTGAATTGAGTAGCAGGCACAATGAGCCCGCTGTGTTTTCTCACACAGCAACTACCTGGTCTGATACTTTTCTGGTTCTATTTAACTGAAAAGCGGTAAAGTGAATTTGTTTTATAGGTTTGACCGGGATTCAGAACGGTTGTTGGGAATGATGGCTGATTCGGTGAATCAGGAAAATGCTGGGTTTCAAGACAGAATGCAGTTCTGAATTCGTCTTTTGAACCACCTTTAAAGGTGTTTTTGCCCTGCATAAAATTGCCACTATAAAATTGCAGACCTGGTTCTACTGTAAACACCTCCATCACAATTCCGGTTTTATCTCCCGTAACTGTAGCTGCCTGTTTCATTCCGGAACCTTTCAGCACATAATTATGGTCATACCCGGTTCCATTTTTCAACTGTTCATTTTTCTCTTCGATCCTCGCGCCAATAGCGGTTGCCTTATTAAAATCAAACGGGGTTCCGGCAACAGGTGCAGATTTTCCCAGTGGTATAAGTGTACTGTCTACCGGTGTATATTGATCAGCATTTATCTGAAGAATGTGGTTTAAGACTGGACCGCTTCCTTCCCCATTCAGGTTAAAAAAAGCATGATTGGTTAAATTCACCACTGTTTTTTTATCTGTTTGTGCTTCATAAGAGATTGCCAAAGCGTTGTCCGATGTAAGTTTGTAAACCACCCTGATGGTCAGATTTCCGGGGAACCCTTCTTCGCCATCTTTTGAAAGATAACGCAACTCGAGGGTTGAATCGTTGTCCTGTACTGCATTCCAAACAACAGCCTGGTATCCTTTTTTACCGCCATGCAGTGTATTTGGCCCATTGTTCTTAAACAAAGTATATTGTTTACCATCCAGGGTAAACTTTCCTTTGCCGATCCGGTTGCCATACCGGCCTATTGTTGCACCAAAATATGGTTCGGTAGCATTAACATAATCATCAACACTTTTGAAACCAGTTACCACGTCTACAACGCTATCATTCTTAGCCGGCACATACAAGCCCACCAAACGCCCTCCATAGTTAGAAATCGCCGCTGACATACCCTTGCCATTTTTCAGAATATACAGGCGGGTTTGCAGACCATCAATTACTTTATTGAAAGCAGAACTGTCGGGATACAATGAAGATGATTTGCCGGCGGCATTTGCGGTTGAATCTGAAACATCAGTTCCGGCTTCTTTCGGACTCTCACCACAGGATAACATAAAACTTGCTGCAATAATTGTTAGGAAAATGCTGGTCTTTTTCATTTTGTATGATTAATTAAATAAGAGTTGTCTCAGTCATTGTGAGATCGGTAAAGAATACTGGTTGTTATTTTTCCAGTTTTTGCAGCAGTAATTTAATGAAATATCTGGCAACAATGCCTGGTGTTATTTTCCAGGCATTTTGGCAAGACTACTATTATATAATTTTTCGTGAAGCACTTTCAGATCAGTTACAGGCATTTTAATCTCCTTGCGGTCATAGGTCATCAGCCCATTGGTTTCAACTTCAACATCTGTGGTTTGTGTATAAACAGCAGCTGATAATCCCTTTTCTATTAAAGCAGGTATTGATGCCATTAATTCGCTGTAGCGTTTTAATAGTTCCTGTTTATTTTTAAAACTCTGGTAGCCCCAGTTGTTTTTTTCCTGCCAGGTATGCGCCTCAACCGGAAGACCGAGTCCGCCAAATTCACCCAACACCACAATTCGTTTTTGTCCGTAAATTGACGGATCAGGCATTAAAGGCTCAGGGTAATTGTGCAGATCCATTATGTGTCCTACCGGTTCAAAATTCCCGCCGCTGGCACTGTTTACCAGACGAGACGGATCTTTTTTCATAGTCCATTCAGTTATTTCTTTTGTTTTGAACTGGCCCCATGCCTCATTGAACGGAACCCATACAACGATACTTGGAAAATTATGAAGGTCCTGCATAATCTCTGTCCACTCATCGCGATAAATCTTTTCTGATTCAGGCGTGCGGTTCTTGTCAGTTGCCCGGCCAACAATTCCCGGTCTGTTCTCCCATCTGTTTCCCATATCCCCACTCGGCATGTCCTGCCAAACCAATAAACCGATTGAGTCGCAATAACGGTACCATCTTGCAGGTTCAACTTTAACATGTTTGCGGATCATGTTGAAGCCCATCTCTTTCGTTTTTTCAATATCAAACCTGAGGGCCTCATCGGTAGGAGCAGTATATAATCCATCCGGCCACCATCCCTGATCAAGCGGACCATATTGAAAAACAAATTTATCATTCAATAACAACCTTTGAATACCTGCGGCGTCCGGTGCCATAGTAATTTTTCGCATAGCGAAATAGCTTCCAACCTCATCGATTTTTTTGCCTTTTCGCATTACTGCGATCTTAAGGTCATATAAATTAGGTTTCTCAGGTGACCACAGTTCTGCATTATTAATGGCAAGGTTAACATCCTGGCCGGCAGCTACTGATTGTTCAGCAAGTTTTTCCGTTCCCTTCCATGCAGAAACCAGCACCAGATCGCCAGCCTGGGCGCCTTCGATTTTAGCAGAAACCTGCAATGACTTCTTATCAACATCAGGTGTTTGAACAGAATTGACGATATACGTTTTGGGAACTGATTCAACCCAGACCGTTTGCCAGATGCCTGTGACGGGCGTATACCAGATACCGTGAGGACGATTCACCTGCTTGCCACGGGGCTGCGGTCCCTCATCTGAAGGATCCCAGACACGAACTGCGATCTTTTGAGCACCGCTTTTTGTAAGCGCAGCACTTATATCAAATGAAAACGGATCATATCCTCCCTGGTGTGTACCAATTTTTTTTCCATTTACATATACATCACATAACCAATCTACGGCTCCAAAATGAAGCAATACGTTATTCTTTTTATACGAAGTCGGAATGGTAACCGTTTTCTCATACCACAATACACTGTCTTTACCCACCGTTTTTCCAACTCCCGATAATGCAGATTCGACCGCAAAGGGAACCAGGATATTGCCTGAGTAAGAAGCCGGTATAGCTTCCTGAGACTTTGGTAAGATGTTGTATTGCCAACTGCCATTAAGGTTCATCCAGGTGCTCCTTACCATTTGGGGGCGCGGATATTCAGGTAATGGTTTTGCGGGATCCAGTTTATCGGCCCAGGGCGTTTTAATTTTGTCGCCGGCTATTTTCCAGTCTGTCTGAGCATGTACTGCAATGCCTGCAAATAAAAGGGCAAAGGCTATCGTTTTTTTCATCAAATTCATTTTTATATAAGCAAACATACCGGTTAACCGGTTCTAATAATCTTTTTTAGAAGTTTTTAATGACCAGGCTCTGCTGATTAATATGTCAACTTAACAACCGGTGAAAATATCATGTCTTCAACATCTTTTACTTTGAGACCGATCCGCGCAAAAACATAATTTTGTGCCGGTGATATGGAGGGAATGGTTACACTCATACTTATATTATTCGGATCTGTAATAGCAGCGCCGTTTATAGTTGTCTGAGCTACATTGTCTGCTCCTGATACAAAATTAGTTTTGTTAATGAAAAGCTGAACGCGCTCAATGTCCTTTGCCGTTACATCCGTAATGATCTTTTCCACTTTGAATGTTCCGTTTACCTTGCCTGATGCAACATTTATCTGCGGTGTCCTGATCATATAATATGGCTCAACTTCAATATCAAAAGTCTGATTGCCGTTAATGGTGACGCTCATACTATCAGGTTTACCTGCGGAAATGATTTTATTTTTAAAAGGTCCCTGTCCTATTGGTATCACTAGTTTATAATCTCCGTTAAAAAGCAGAGACGTATAAGTTCCTTCCGGAGTAAAAGTTCCATTGATCGATCCTGTTTTCCCAAATCCATATTGATACAATTGAAAGGGAACACGGTCATATTCTAATCCTATGGCTTCTCCTTTGTATACCAGCTTTCCACTAAGTGTTGAAGAGGGAGCATCATAATTATCTTTTTTGCATGACCAGATTGATAAACAGGCCACAACAAACAGTATATATTGACGTATGATTTTCATGATCTTCTTTTTGAAAAGTTTATTGATTAGGCTGTCTCACAATTTTGGGATTGTTGGCGCGGATATTATCTTCAATTAAAGAATAGTAGTTGCCAAACTGAAATCTGTTTGCGCCTGTTACCAGTCCCGGGAGAACGATTTTGTAGATCCATTTGCCGTTGTTAGGACTTGCAGGGTTGTATAACTTATAAGACCACAAACCATAAGGTTGTGAGCTTCTTTTGGTTGCTTTACCTATATTACCTAAAAGATCAGCTTCAGTCATTTTCGTACCGTCCCATACAATATGAGCAATCCTCCATCTCTTTTTGTCAAACAGAACATGGCCTTCAAATGACAACTCGGCGCGTCTTTCATGAACTATACGGTCAAAGGTCAGGTCTCCGGCAGTAAGGGGGATAACAAGACCTGCTCTTGCACGAACCTGGTTGATATATCCCACAGCCAATGGTGTTTGACCAAGTTCGAATGCGGCTTCCGCAGCGTTCAATAAAACTTCAGCATACCGGTAGCGGATAAAAGGTAGTTCACTGCCAGTGCCCCTTGAGCCGGATCCTGCAGCAGGGTCCTGATACTTTCGTATATAAAACCCACTTTGAGCGGTAAACTCTTTATTATTAACAGGACCGTCAAAACCAACTACCTGAACAGGGTTGGAAGTACCTGGCAGGGTTTTCTGCGCGCCTCTGTCATCACCGGTAACGATGGAACCGTCAGCGAGCTGATATCCAGCCCAGATATCAACCGCCCGGCTTTTAAAGGTTGTGCCGGGAAGTATAACGGTGCCGGCCAGCCGCGCATCACGACCCGCAAAAATATCAATCTGGTTGGTATAGAATAAACTGGTGTTAAATGGGACAAAAGTATTATCGAGTTTCTCGAAAGACTGCACAAGATTTAATGATGGGTTTAAACGCCCTCCTTCTTCTTCTTCAGCACCAAATCTTGGTTGATTCACCTGCGTAAAACCATGTACTTTTCCGCTTTTTAGTTTAAAATCTTCGATAAAAATTGATTCCGGATTATTTCCTTTATCAATAAAGATACTGGCAAAATTTTCCGACAGATCAGGTTTACTTTTATACAGTGCGTATGCTCCTGCAGATCCGCTGATAATTGCTTGCGCTGCGTTCAAAGCCTTTGTGAAATATGCATTTGCAGCATCAGCCGGTATTCCGACTTCGCCACCCGGCAGTGAAACCTGTGGCGTTGAGACACCATATTTTGCGATAGAGCCTGCATACAATGCAGCCCTTGACTGCATAGCCAATACGGCACCTTTTGATGCCCGTGATTTATCATTGAGATTCGCAGGCAGCACATCTTTTATTGCGTCGCCTTCGCTGAGTACAAAATCGTAAACAGCAGACTCTTTTGCCCTTGGTTCCTGCAAATAAGTCGGGTCGCCACCAAAATCATAGAGCAATGATTTTGTAATGAGCGGAACTCCACCCATTCTTTTGACGAGTTCAAAATAAAAATTTGCCCTCAAAAACCTTGCTTCCGATACGAACCGTGTTTTATCTGTCTCTGAAAGTGTGGTTGCCGCGGTGGCTCTCTCAATAAAAAGATTCAGGTCACGGATATATCCATAATCCCAGTTGCTCCATTCGCCAAAACCCCAGCTGTTTCGCTGAACAATATTTGAACGCCCATTCTCCGAAGGAAAAGTCTCACTGAAATCAGCCATTGATACCCAGTCTTTAACGGACGAAATATCCAATTGCCTGTTATATAGGTTAGCAAGGATTGATAGTACCTGGGCAGGATCTTTAAATGCCTGTTCGTTTGTCAAAATTGAAGTAGGCGGTTCATCAAGGAACTCACTGTCCTTTTTACAGGCAACTGTTTGTAAGATGGAGGCCAGTATAATAATTTGGATGATCTTTTTCATGGTAATAATTGATAATGGTTTATCAGAATGAAAGGTTTACACCAACGTTTACGAACTTGTTCTGGGGGAACTGCAAACCGTTTTCATCAACAACTTCAGGATCCACTGAATATTTATTGAGATTGTCAATTGAAAACAGATTAAATGCGTTTATGTAAACCCTTACTTTCTGGATCCTGACACGGTTCAGCAACGAAGCGGGTAAACTATATCCCAGCTCTATTGTACGTGCTCTGACATAGGTTACATTATGTGCAAAAAAATCATTGCTGTTATTGTAGTTGGAGTGACCGCCCTGGTTGAAACGATTTGCAGGAAATTTGCCGGCTATCCATGGGCTGTTTACATCAAACGGATCAGAGCGATGCCACCTGTCCAGGAATATGGTATTGAGATTACCATCATTCTGAAAAGCCCATTTTGTTTCAAAATTCTGGTACCAGGTGTAACCTGAGGCACCAGAGAAATCAATATGAAAATCAATTCCCTGATATGCTAAAGCGATATTAAATCCAAAATTAATGTTAGGTTGTGTGCCCACGCCATATCCGATTGGCCTGTCATCGTATTCATTAATTTTACCATCGTTATTAACATCTTTGTAAATAAGATCACCTGGCAGCAAGGTCCTGTTACCCTGATTATCGATATTAACCGGATAATTATTGATTTCTTCCTGAGTTTGAAACTGACCGATAACCTGGCGTCCCCAGTTGGTTTTAGTAAAGCGGTCTTCCTGTGAAAAGCGGTACTGATCCCACGAATTAAAAAATACCGGATTATATGAACTAAGAAATTTTGATCTTGAGTAGCTGGCGTTACCTCCTACTGTATATCTTAGCTTTCCAAACTGCCCGTTATAAGTAATCCCGCCTTCAAAACCATATTGTGCATCGCTGTTTAGATTTTCATCCGGTAAAGCATAGCCGATTTCATTGGGAACAAGTATATCCTGTCTGCGCCCACGGAGCCCTGAACGTTTGCGATAAAAATAATCGGCAGAACCTGAGATCTTACCATTCAGCAATGTGAAATCTACTCCCACGTCAGCGATGCTGCTGGTAAGCCATGAAATATTTGTAATTGGAACTCCACGATCCCTGGAACCTACAACCGGTACACCGCCCAGGATAGCGACACCCTGGTTGTAGGAATACCCCTCTATATATGAATAGGCGGGAAGATTAAGTGCACTACCATCGTCACCAAGTTCACCATAAGATGCACGGATCTTTAATTCGGTTAAGATCATACTGCCGTTCAACATCTTCTGCATAAAGTTTTCTTCCGTTATTCTCCATCCGGCAGACACGGTCGGAAAATAACCCACCCGGTTTTCAGGAGAAAATAAATAAGAGGCATCCCTTCTGCCTGCTAAATCAACAAAGTATTTGTTGGCAAAGTTATAGGTAAGCTTCCCGATGTAACCTATTCTTGCCTGGCGGTCATCAAGATCCTCGTATGTATCTGCAGTGCTGAAATAAATAAGCGGCAGAACATTTGTGCTTGGAACGGAATGGATCCGATTTCTTAACCGCTGATTCCTTATTCTTTCCGCTACCACCAATGCTCCGATCGTGTGTTGCCCAAATGTCTTATTATAACTGATCTGAGCCTGTGTTGTTACGTTGATCTGTTTCTCCTGCACCCTTTCCCGAAATGGGTTAGTACTGCCTCCTGTTGCTTTATAACTTTCATCTGCCGGATTGTAAGAGTAAGCACTATAAGTATATTCATGATTGTTTAGCAACTGATCAGCTATATAGTAAGAGTACATGCCACGAAGTGTTAATCCGCTTACACCAGGAATATCATATTCGAGTGACATATTGGTTTGCAAAACCCGCCATTCACTTTTGTATTTCCCACTCAGTGTTTTGTTGAGATAGGCCCAGTTTGTTTCGTTATGCTTGATGTCGTTCAGATAAGCCGGATTGTCATTTGCGTAGGGCCTTTCCAGTGGAGTATTGCGCAGGATGGCGAAGCGCGCCAGCCAGTAATCGTCTGCCTGTGGAACACCGGGATTTTCGCGGGTCTCAATACGTCCGTTGATCATAAGGCCTGCCCTGAGGCCTTTTGCAACAGTGGCATTTATGTTTGATTGAAGATTGGTTCTTCCGAATTCAAATTCACGACCCAATACTGAGTTCTGGTCTAACCGGGTCGCAGAAAGATAATAAGTAAGTTTATCCGTTCCACCGGTTACGTTTACATTGGCGGATGTCATGGGTGCATTTTTCTGGATAATAAAATCTTTCCAGTCAAAGCTCTGGTATCCCCTTTCTGTGCCAGCCTTGTATTTTTCAAGTTCTGCTTTTGTAATTGTGGTATTCTGGCTTATACCATTCATTTCGGCATCTGCACGGTAGTACATGTAATCGTATGAATTGTCCAGGACACCGACGAAACGTGACCAGTTCTGAAATCCCGCATATGCATCTACGTTAATAGTGTTGCGTGTATTTGCCTTACCTCTTTTGGTTGTGACCACCACAACCCCGTTAGCTGCACGAACGCCATAAATGGCAGCCGCACCATCTTTAAGAACAGAAATACTTTCGATGTCATTTTGAGCCAGGTTATTAAACTGACCCCCATCCTGCTGAATTCCATCGATTACATACAATACATCTCCCATGTTCCTGATCTGGATATTGGCGGAGGCACCCGGACGACCATCGGGCATTCTGAAAGTAACGCCAGGGATTTTTCCGGCGAGTGCGGTACTTACCGTAGCACCACCGTGAACGCGATCGATATCTTTGGCGGTAATTGTCGAAACTGCACCGGTAATCGATCCTTTCTTCCTGGTATCATATCCCACCACTACTACCTCGCCAAGATCTGTATTTGATCTAATCATGGCTACCGCAAAAATAGTTTGCGTCCCTATCCGCAACTCCTGGGTTGAATAACCAATAAATGAAAAAATCAATACTGAATTTGAACCGGCAACTGTCAGGGAAAAACTGCCATCGGCCTGTGTCATTGTTGAATTGCCTGTACCTTTCTCCTGCACCGTTACCTGCGGCAATACAACCTTCGCCGTATCCCTTACAAATCCGGACACTTTGATCTTAGCATCCTCCTGCGCCAAAGCGGGCGTCTGAGCGAGAAAAATAAAAAAAGCCAATAAAAGAAAGGCCGAATTTGTTTGCCAGGTAGGCAATGCACCATGTGTGAAAACAGGCAATAAATGCCGGGGCTTGAGTCTCATACAGCAACTAATTATTGGTTAATAATAGAATGCAAACGTTTACATTAATTTCAGGTTTAATCCCTACTTTTAATTTAAGATGTGAAGGAAAAGCTAATTTATCAGACCATATATTCAGAACGTATCATTATGTTTTCAATTTGTTACATTCTGTTTTATGTTTTATTTTTTCAACGTGCAAATAAAACGATGTGCTTATCCTAAAACCAATTGCTACTTTCATGGTATCAGTCTTTTTGATATTCTTCGCTGTCCCCGTTTCAGCGCAACCTTATTATTTCAGACATTTCCAGGTGGAAAACGGACTTTCAAACAATACTATCTATTGCAGTATCCAGGATAAGACCGGTTTCCTGTGGTTTGGAACCAAAGAAGGTCTAAATCGTTTTGATGGCTATAGCTTCAAGGTTTTCAAGTTTCACTCTGATGAAAAAGACTGGGCAGAACGTGAACTCATTTATTGTCTGTTTAATGACGACAGCGGCACGCTTTGGGTCGGAACTCAAAAAGGTCTGTATTCGTTTGATAACGAAAAAGAAAAGCTCAGACCACACTTTAAATCTCTGACTGAAGTAAATAGCATTCAAACCGACATTCATGGGCAGCTTTGGTTTATTGCAGAGACAACTGTTTTCCGATTTAATCTGAAGACAGGAGATCTGAAAAAATTTCCGCCTGATAAATATTTCAATGCTGCTTCGATTTGTCTTTCTGCAAACAATGAACTTTGGTTCGCAACTACTGATGGTCACCTTCAGCGATTTAATGAGAAAACGGGAAGATTCACTCCCTATAATCTCTATTCACATTCACCCAGGTTTGTATCCTGTTTTATTAAAAAAATAGTTCCCGGTGGAGCGAAGACCTTATATATAGGAACTTCCTGCCAGGGTATCAAGGAATTTAATACGGAAACCGGTGAATACAAAGATGTGCTGATTTACAATTCAGATAAAACCCCGATATACGTAAGAGACATCCTGCAATACTCAGAATCTCAGTTCTGGTTTGCGACAGAATCCGGAATATTTATTCTTGATAAGACCACTAATACATTTACCAATCTCAAGAAGAAATACCTCGACCCCTATTCATTAAGTGATAATGCTGTTTATGCGCTCTGCAAAGATCAGGAAGGCGGCGTGTGGGCCGGTACTTATTTTGGTGGAATAAATTATTATGCAAAGCAATATTCCGCCTTTCAAAAATATTTTGCCGACAATCTCATCAACTCCATGCGGGGCAGTGCTATCCGGGAAATAAAAAATGACAGTTACGGCAATCTCTGGATAGGCACAGAAGATGCGGGTCTGAATAAGCTTGATCCGCTTACCGGAAAAAGCACCAATTTTTCTCCGGATGGATTGCCTGGAAGTATCAGCTATTCCAATATTCATGGCTTGCTGGTTACGGACAATGAAATCTGGATTGGCACTCATGAACATGGATTGGACATTATGGACAAAGCTTCAGAGAAAGTGATAAGACATTATAATGAGGGCCCGGGCAAAGGTGATTTAAAGAATAACTTTATAATTTCTATATTGCAAACAACCGATAAAAATATCTATGTCGGAACAGGCAGTTCGCTTCATCTCTACAATAAAGGCAGCAAAAGCTTTTCAGTGTGTCCGGCAATTCCGTCCAGGGTGACCATATCAACAATGACAGAAGCCCATGATAAAACAATATGGGCGGGAACACATGGTGAGGGTGTATTTTATTTTAATCCTTTTACGGGTGCCAAAGGAAAGTTTGAACACAAACCCGGGCAGACGGGTGGTCTCACGGCCAATACCATCAATTCTATTATAGAAGACCGGAAACACAATATATGGATTGGAACGGAAGGCGGAGGTGTTGTCCGGATTTCTGAGGACCGCAAAACCATTACGCAGTTTAATAAAAACGATGGATTGCCCAGCAATTTCATCTTTAAGGTTCTGGAAGATAAGAACGGCGATATCTGGTTAACCAGTTCAAAAGGATTGGTCTGCATGAAACCGGAACTGAAAGACATCAAAGTCTATACAACATCTTCCGGACTACTTAATGACCAGTTCAATTATAATTCAGGATACAGCGATAGTGCAGGAGTATTGTATTTCGGAAGTGTTAAAGGTATGATCAGTTTCAGACCAGACAAATGTTCACCCCCCGATTTTATACCTCCTGTTTATATCACTGGCTTCCAGGTTAACAACAAAGAAATAAACGCTGGTGTAGACTCCGGCATTCTCAAAAAAGCGATTACGCATACCAGTGAGGTCGTGCTGAAGCATGATCAATCTTCCTTCAGCCTGGATTTTGCGGCACTTAGCTTCGTGAGCCCGGACATGACCCGGTACCGTTACAAAATGGATGGAATTGATCATGAATGGGTCGAATTACCTGGTAACAGAAAAGTATATTTTACCGATCTGTCACCGGGCCATTACACCTTCCGGGTAAAGGCTGCAATAAACGGCGTTTGGAGTGGCGAAGAAACCAAACTTGAAATCCGTTCTGGTCCACAAACTGGGCTTATCTTTTTTACGCACTATTTGCCATAGGTGTAGGATATATGTTGTCCAGAATTTATCATCAAAGGGCACATGAGAAAAAAGAGAAAGAGATTTATGCAGCTAAAATCGACTTCTTTACCAATGTCGCTCATGAAATAAGAACCCCATTAACTTTAATAAAAGGTCCTGTGGAAAACATCACTGAAAAGATTGCAGACTTTCCGACCATACGCGAAGATGTTTATACACTCGAAAGAAACACGGACCGGTTGATCTCACTTGTTTCCGGTTTACTTGATTTCAGGAAAACCGAAACGAAAGGATTCAGTCTCGATTTTGTAAAAATAAACCTCAATGATATTCTCGGGGTAATTTTTCTTGACTTCAGGTCACTTGCTAATAAAAGAAATTTACTGTATGAACTTGCGATGGAAGACCGGGCATGCATTGTTTATGCGGATGAAGAAGCCTTATATAAAATAGTAAGTAATCTTTTGAGCAACGCTGTTAAATATGCCGGCTCGAAAGTTCATGTGAGCCTGACCAAAGACAAATCCAATAACCAGGTAGCAGTTCGGATAGTCAGTGATGGCTACAAAATACCTGACGACATAAAAGATAAAATATTTGAACCATTTTTTCGCATGAAAGAAACAAATAAACACAAAGGAACGGGTATTGGCCTTGCTTTAGCGCGTTCGTTGGCCGAACTGCATAGTGGACAATTATACCTGAAACAGGGAGAAATGGAAAACAACATTTTTATCTTTGAAATGCCTTTGGACCATTCCATTAGTCAGGTCAAAAATGCGGGGTTCTCTGGTCAGTTATCTTAAAACATATTTTTATGCTTCCGCTGATTTTAATTGTAGACGACAACGAAGATTTGTTGGATTTTCTTGAAAGAATTCTATGCGATCGCTATGAAATTAAACGGGCAACACATGGTGAGGAGGCGCTGTCAATTCTTCGGACAGAATCAATAAAACTTGTGATCAGTGATATCATGATGCCCGGAGTAGATGGATTTCAATTGTGTAAACTCATCAAATCTGATTTTGAACATTCACATGTACCAGTGATTTTGTTGACGGCAAAAAACACTATTCAATCAAAAGTGGAAGGCCTTGAACTGGGAGCGGACGCCTATATCGAAAAACCCTTTTCGAAAGAACACCTGCTGGCACAAATGGCCAGCCTGATAGCAAACCGGAATGCACTGCGTATGTATTTCGCCAGTTCTCCGCTGGTGCACATCAAGAGTATCGCACATACAAAACGGGACGAAACATTTCTGGAGACACTCCATCATGTTATCTGTGAAAACCTGGATGATGTTGAACTCGATGTCGAAAAGCTGGCAAAAATACTCAACCTGAGCCGGATAACCCTTTATCGTAAGATCAAAGCAGTATCAGACCTGACTCCTATTGAATTGATTAATATTACGCGGTTGAAACGCGCAGCAGAATTATTAACCGCAGGTAATTTCAGGATTTATGAAATCTCCGACATGGTAGGTTTCAGTTCTCAAAGCAACTTCGCCAGAAACTTCCACAAACAATTTAACATGAGTCCTACAGAATATATGCATTCCAGGATTGTAGTTGACTAATGTAAACGATTACAGTTGACGAACGATCGGACTGATCGCGACTTATTTCTTAAAAAACACCGTCTTTTTTGTTTTGGCCGATTCTCTGGCTGCCTCCAGGATTTTCACAACCATAATATTATTTTCGAGTGAGTACAATCCATAAGGCGGCACTTTTATTTTGCCGGTCAGCACATCAGAGAGATAACTGAACGGATCAACATAAACACCAACTTCAGAAGCCTCAATTGTTGCCAGTTCTTCTCCCTTGCTTTTTTTATTTCTTTTACGCATTACAGTATTGTTGGCTGAAATAACATATCCTGTCTGACCATACACTTCCATATCTTTACGGGCGAAGGGCCAGTTCCAGGAAGCCTGTATTATACACTGAGCTTTGGGATAAGAAACAATAATGGTTGCTTCATCATCAACCTTCGGATATATATCGGGTTTATATTGAGCACTTACGGCCGTTACCGAAACAGGTTCCTGACCTTTCATAAGATAAGTCATCAGGTTGGCGCCATAGCAACCGAAATCGATCAACGCCCCTCCTCCGTTCTGTACCGGATCTGTGAGCCAGCTGAAGAACTCCTTGTTGACACCTATTTCTTTTGGTCCTTCATGTCCGTCATGTATTACAACCTTTCGTATTTCACCAACATAATTGCTGTCATACACGAGCTTGTATGTCTTTTCCGTTGTCGGATACCAGGAAGTTTCATAATTAGTAAGAATTTGTACATTATATTTTTTTGCCAGTTCCTGCATACGCAATACATGCTTTGTATTTGTCGCGAGTGGTTTTTCAACCATGATATTAATGCCCCTCGGTGCTGCCGCTTCCACCACCTTCATATGATCATAGATAGAACCAAAAGCAACCACTACATCAGGCTTAACTTTGTCGAGCATTTCATTGAGATCCCTGTAAATAAGGCTGGGATCGAGTTTATATCTGTCTACCTGGCGATCCGTCAGTTGCTTATCTGTTTCATAGATACCAACAACAACGGCATCCGTTTTATCTTTCCTGCTCAGTATCCACGCTACATGCCCATGGGAGGTACCGGCAACAGCTATGCGAACCGGTACGACGGGTGCCTGCCGGGCAGCGGTAACTTTGGTAGCTGTTTGCTGCCCGGACAAGGTTCCCGCAACACAGCAAATCAACATAAGAATAACAAAAGATCTGATCATTTTATAATGAAATTTCATAAATTGGAAATTTGGTTCAATATCCGAAAATAGATATTTGGTTTAAAAATAACAGATCTTGACAACAAACCATTCAATCAACTTTCCAGGTAAAATGATTATTATTCCAATTGTTTCTTTAATATCGATTGGTTTCCTCATAAGTTCGTGCCAGTTTTCTAAGAAAACCTCCGCGCGTTTGTATGAATCCGCATCAAAAGAAAAGTTCGACATGATTGTAGTACCGGGCGTGCCGTTTGAAAATGGCAAATGGAGCAGAATCATGAAGGGCCGTGTATATTGGGCAAAGTACCTGTTTGATAAAGGAATTGCAAAAAACATCATGTTCTCCGGTTCTGCGGTTTACTCACCATATTATGAAGCTGAAATCATGGCGCTTTATGCCGAAGAACTTGGTATTCCAAAAAAGAATATCTACACTGAAACCAGCGCGGAACACAGTACTGAAAACATCTATTATTCTTACAAAAAGTCCCGCGGGCTGGGCTTCACAAAAATAGCACTGGCATCAGATCCGTTCCAGACAAAATTGCTTCGGAGATTTACAAAGAAAAAAGTGAGCAGGGATATAAAACTCATCCCGTTTGTAATTGACACAATGAAAGTGATTGAACCGGATATGACTGATCCAACGATTGATTTTGCAAAGGCTTATTTAGCTGATTTTATTTCGATTGTTAAGCGGGAAAGCCGGTGGAAAAGATTAAAGGGTACATTGGGATGGAGCAGAGATAATAAAGCATATGATTCATTGGAAGCCGGCAGATAGTTTTGATGCAGCGTATGGAGTCTGGACAGGTATCCGTGCTGTGGGAACGGCAACAGTTGGGATTATATTTTACCGGGAGTCGACCGATTTCTGGAGATTGTTTTTTCTGTTCCTGTTAATTGGGTCTATTGTAGGATTGAAGGTTGTTTCGAGGTAGCTTCAATAAAACAAGCAACCGAAAAAAGCTATCCTGGGAACAGGATAGCCTCTAACGATTGCTTGCCATATGAAAAAAAAATTATTTCTTCAGAGTGTCTGCTGCTTTAGTAACTGAATCCTTAGCTTGTGCGGCTGCGCTGTCAATTTTGTTGGTTGCAGAATCAGCAGTGTTTTCAATAGCGTTTACAGAAGAATCTTTATTTTCTTCTACTGCTTTGTCAGCTGCGTCACCACAAGCTGCAAAAGCACCGATAGCGAGGATAAATAGCAATTTTTTCATTGTACCTTGTTTAGTTTATTTAATGATTGATTTGTTGTTAATACCCCGAACTGAAAAAGGTAACCCGGGTGACCCAAAAAATAATTTTTTTCTAAATGGCTCTTTTAGGAAGGTGAAAAGTGTTAAATATTGGCAATTCGCCGGTTTGTTGGGTTACTTCTGCCTAATTTGAGTATTAAATCAAGGTTAACAAGTGAAATTAGTACTGAACGAAAAAGCTCAGCTGGAAGGACTTGCACGGAATGACAAAGAGGTTATCGAAGCGATTTACAAGGCCCACTACAATATGATCCAATCGCTGATTATCAATAACAATGGTAATTATGATGATGCAAAGGACATTTTTCAGGAAACCATGATCGTTTTGTACGAAAAATCACGATCGGGCAATTTTGAACTTAATTGTCAGTTAAAGACTTATATATATTCTGTCGCACGGCGTTTATGGCTTAAGAAACTGAATCAGTTACAAAGATATGCGGGGGATATTGGAAATATTTCTGAGACTGCCCCGGTTGAAGATGACCTGGAGCAACATGATCAGCAAAACACCGACTTTAATATGATGGAAAAAGCAATGTCGGGACTTGGTGAACCCTGTAAAACACTGCTCGAGGCATTTTACCTTCAGAAAAGAACAATGACCGGTATAGCTGTTCAGTTTGGATATACAAATGCCGACAATGCCAAGAATCAGAAATACAAATGCCTGGCCCGGTTAAGAAAATTATTTTTTGCCCAATATAAAAACAAACAATAATCGTGATGCAAGACCTTCAATTACTGGAAACTGTTGAACGTTATCTCAGGGAAGAAATGACTGAAGATGAGCGACTTTCGTTTGATGAGCTCCGTAAGAACGATCCTGAAGTAGATCAGCTGGTGGTTGAGCATACCCTATTCCTGGAACAACTTTCGGAGTACGGCGATCGCAGACAATTTAAATCTGAACTAAACGAGATTCACAGGAAATTCACTGAAGAAGGCATTATCGTAAAAGAAGCTACTCCCGGAAAAGTGGTAAGCCTGTTTAAGAAATATAAACGTGTTACAGCAGTGGCGGCTTCAATCGCCGGAATTACAACGATCCTTATTGCCGGCATGACCATGTATTATTCCCGCCGGGCCAATACAGCCGAAATAGAACAGCTGCGTATTGAATTCAGACAGGAAGTGGCAAAACGTACAAACGAAGTTTATAATAAGGTTAAGGACCGTTTCCCGACCAAAGCCCCTGAAAATGCTCAACCCATTTCTGGTGGCACCGGATTTTTGATCGACGGAAAAGGTTACCTGGTTACAAATGCCCACGTTGTTAAAGGTTCTTCTTCTGTAGTTATACAAAATAACAAGGGACAGCAGTTTAGAGCAACTATCGTTCATTTGAATGAGGTAACTGATATTGCTATCTTAAAGGTTGAAGACAATGATTTCAAAAGTGTTTCTGCGGTACCTTATAACATCCGCAAAAGTGGCGCAGAACTTGGAGAACAATTGTTCACACTTGGCTTTCCACGCGAAGAAATCGTATATAACGAAGGGTATATGAGTGCTAAAACTGGTTTTAATGGTGATACACTCAGTTGCCAGATTGGTGTAGCTGCAAATCCTGGTAATTCCGGTGGTCCGGTATTTAATAAGAACGGTGAAGTTATTGGCATTATCAATACACGCCAGGTTCAGGCACAAGGCGTTGTATTTGCCATCAACTCAAAAAATATTTACGCAGCACTTCAACAGATCCGTGAAGACAAATCAAACGACACTGCTATCCAGTCCATGAAGCTACCGACCGCTTCAGTCCTGAAAGGGCTTGATCGCGTTCAGCAGATCCGTAAAATAGAAGATTGTGTATTTATGGTAAAGAGTTATTGATCATTACCACGAGTTACTGATCATTACCACAGCTTTGGCGGATATTGACCTTCCTCAACTAATTTGTTCAGACTTTGCTTTACTTCAGGAGCATCTTCCTTATAGGTAACACCAAACCATTGTGACGATGTTGGAATTACTTTGATTTTGCCGGTACCATCATTGATAAACTGATCAGCAACAATCGGTATAAAAAATTCAGCTTTGGGTGCGTTACCATTTGCTGCCAGGAATTCTTTGAATAATTTCTGAGTATACCCAAAAATAGATGTCGAAAAACACCAGAAATTCATGGAAACTTTCGAATCAATTGATAATTCTTTTGGCTCCTGGTCATCATCACAGATGATTCTGCCATCTTTCTGACGTGAAATATTAAGTCTTTCGGCAATTCCTGTGAGATTTCCATCCCCATCAACCTGGCAAACACCTCTGTTAACCGTTCCATTATCAGACAATGTTTTCAGCAATTCATATCCGATAATAGAATAAGTCGAATCATTGGCATCCCCTGTCAGGAATTTGTATGCTTTTTCGAACGCATCCCGGCCATAAAAATCGTCGGCATTGATCACCGCAAAAGGTTCTTTTACCTTTTCTTTAGCGCATAAAACAGCGTGGGCAGTTCCCCAGGGTTTTGTGCGATCTGCCGGAACTTCAAATCCTTCTACAAAGGCATGCAGATCCTGGTACACATAATCAATCTCAATTTTGCCATTCAGACGGTCTTCAAAAATGTCCTGAAAATCTTTGGCAAAATCCTTCCGTATAATAAACACGACCTTTTTGAATCCTGCCCGGATCGCATCATAAATAGAATAATCCATAATAGTTTCACCGCCAGGACCGAACGACTGAATCTGTTTCATACTACCATATCGGGAGGCCATACCAGCAGCAAGTATCAAAAGGGTTGGTTGCATTATCGTAATTTTAAAATTTGAGGCACGAAAATATAAAATAACTGTTCGAAAACCATGCCCCCAAAATCTATTCTCACAAAATTAGTCGATCCGGAAGCTGTTGTCATACAATCATTGCCACTGCCAGAATTCGAAAGAAAGCAAATAACGGTTGAAATACTACGCCTGGACCGCCTTCACCCTGTAATATCCGGCAATAAGTATTTTAAACTGAAATATGCAGTATTAAAGACGTTAAACTCCCATAATAAAGGGATAATCAGTTTTGGCGGCGCTTACTCGAATCATCTGGTTGCGCTTGCCTGCGTTTGCAAACATGCCGGACTTTTATCAGTTGGAGTAGTTCGTGGTGAAAAACCGGCCACCCTATCGCCTACCCTGCAGGATGCTGTTGCTTATGGCATGGAACTTAGATTTGTGAGCCGGCAGGAATACAGTATGAAACAAACCACTACAGATCAGGTATTGAAGGACTTTCCGGAATTTTCAGTAATCCCTGAAGGCGGGCAATCAGAAGATGGTGTTACCGGAGCAGCTGAAATTCTCTCACTTGCTGATAATGAAAGCTATGATGTAATTGCGTGTTCGGTGGGCACCGGAACAACCATGGCAGGTTTGATCCGGTCTGCCCATCCTCACCAGAAAGTGATCGGTTTTTCAAGTTTAAAACTAACATCGCCAAACGAAATTGATTCTTTTATTCAATCGCAGGCGTCATCAAAGAATTTTTCATTAATTTATGATTATCACTTCGGCGGATATGCGAAAAAAACAGAGACCTTAATAAGTTTTATGAATGAAATGTGGAGTGGTTATCTTCTTCCGACCGACTTCGTTTATACAGCAAAAATGTTCTATGGGTTAAGAGATCTTGCCGGTAAAGATTATTTCAAGGCTGGCACAAAATTACTTGCCATTCATAGCGGAGGTTTGCAGGGGAATCGTTCGATCAGCAGTCAGTTGATATTTTAACATTGTTTTATTCCTGACGCATCTGAACTTATCCCCATTGTGCATTTTATTGAAGCCTGATTGAACAGGAGGCTTGGGTCAAGTTCCTTATCTTCGCGCAAAATAGATCTGTTTATAATTCGTTATCTGGTAATGATGAGGTCCTGGATTTTTATTTTATTGTTCATTGCACCTGCCGGACTCATGGCCCAGGATACTCTTCCAAAGTTTTCTGCATCTACAAGGGGTAATAGCCGGAACCTTATCAGTTGGGTTAACACATACAGTACAATAACCCAATTGAATATCCAGCGCTCTGCAGACAGTTCCAAAAACTTTAAAACAATTCTTACCGTTCCCGATCCAACGATTCCACAAAATGGTTTTGTTGATACCAAAGCTCCTCCCGGAAATGCATTTTACAGATTATTTATAGTACTCGACAGTGGCAAATACGTATTCACGAAGTCGAAAAGGGCAATATTCGATACCAGTTCAGAAAAAAACGTTACCAACGAAACAAAAAACGGTACTGCAGATCGACGGGTAATTGTTTCAGCAAACCTCAATGAAAACGAAGCCGAAAAAATTAAAGAAAAGCTGGTAGAAACCAAAAAGGCAGAACCGGAGAAATTCTTTATTCTTAAAAGGCATGACAGTGTAATTGCCCGATTCCCTGAGCGGTATCTTAAACGGTTTCGGGATTCCGTTATCAGCAGAACAAAGGACACCCTTGTGTTCAATAATATTGATACGGTTATAATAAAGCCATTCGTCCCTCTCCCTGTTTACAAACCTTCACAATATGTGTTTACGGAGAAAGAAGGGAATGTGACGATATCATTACCCCAGGCACCGCAAAAAAAATATTCAATAAAATTTTTTGAGGATGATAACTCTGCGATCTTTGAAATCAAGCAGGTAAAAAGGTCTCTGTTAACACTTGATAAATCTAACTTCCATCATGCCGGATGGTTCAGGTTTGAATTGTATGAAGATGAAAAACTGAAAGAAAAACACCGGTTTTATATTCCCAAAGATTTCTGACGCTTAATTGGTAAGGCTGCTTAATTAAACGACCTGGCTGAACCGGATAAATTCTGTATTAAAGATCTTCGCAAAACTTTTTTTGAGTGTAGACTTTACTTCGGTTAAAGGAAGTTCATATCCAAGTTCCTGTCTGAGAGAAGTAACCTTTTTGTTTTGTATCCCACAGGGTATGATATGGTCGAAATAAGAAAGATCTGTATTTACATTAAAGGCGAAGCCATGCATGGTGATCCATCTGCTGCATCTTACGCCAATTGCACATATTTTACGTTCCTCCCCAGATTTCCCCGGATCAAGCCACACTCCTGTTTCACCTTTTGAGCGTTCGCCTTTTAGTCCGTATGTTGCCATGGTATCGATGATCACTTCTTCAAGATTTCGCAGGTATTTTCCGATGTCG
>Ga0193752_1001303_pt1 | contig 20967 bp, 22 predicted proteins | sample H1c1metaG_FD_144924 | JGI IMG/M metagenome (GOLD analysis project Ga0193752, IMG submission 144924) | Soil microbial communities from a riparian zone of the East river system, Colorado, United States - H1c1 | ecosystem: Environmental > Terrestrial > Soil > Riparian zone | place: USA: East River...
CCGTCTAGGAGGATTCCATGCAAAAGCTACTTATCAGCCTTATTCTCGCGTTTTCGTTCGGTGCTGGCATTTACGGCTGTGCGGACGATATCGACGCACGTGGCAGTAAGGTCGACACGGACACGGATACCGATCCCGATGCCGACGAAGGTGCGGCGGGCGTCGGCCCTGTTGAAGATGGCGACGAATGCGCCGCGGCCTGCGACAACGACGAATGTGTGGCGGCGTGCAGCGACTGATACCGAGCACGGTGGATGAGGCGCGCGGATTTACGCGCGCGCCTCATCGATCCGTATCGACACACGTTCTCCTGTGCCTTTGTTGCGCAGCGTTCTTCAGCGCCTGCGAGCGCGACCGGGGCAATTATTTCAGCGGTTGTCAGACCAACTGCGAGTGCAGTGGAGCGGAATGCGTTTGCCCTGAGGGCGACAAATGCGAGATGGAATGCCTCTCGGATTGTGAGCTGGAGTGTACGGGCAGCGAGGATTGCTACCTCGGTTGCGACGAAGGCTGCGTCGCGACGTGCAGCGGCTCGGGCGACTGCTCGATGAACGTCGGCGAAGGCAGCGCCGTGCGTTGCATGGGCACCGGCGACTGCATGATCGGCTGCTCGGGCGACTGCAACGTGGACTGCGAAGGCTCGGGCGACTGCGTCGTGCGCTGTCACAACGGTGCGGAGTGCAACTCCGATGCGTGCGAGAAAAGCGCCATCCACTGTGTGGACGGCACGGTCGTGTGCGGCGGCGATTGCCTGATCGCTCAGTAGTCGGCGTCACTCGATCGCGTAGTCGACGGTCATCGGCTCGCCGCGCCGCTCGAGTGAGACCGACAGGTTGCTCTCGCTACGCAGCCGGCTGTACGCATCGAGGGCGGCGTCCGGCGTGGCGATCTCGAGGCCATTTATCGCGAGCAACACGTCGCCGTTCTGCAGGCCCAGAGTGTGCAGCGGACTGTCCTTGCGAATGCCATACAGCTTCGCGCCGACCATCCGGCCGTCCTTGGAGTGCGGCACGACGCGAATGGAGCCCAAGCCAGCCCCAGGATCCTGCAGCACGCTCTCCACGAGCGCACGCTGCACCTTGAAGCTGGCACCGCCGCTCGCCGGCGCGAACGCGGGCAACGCGCCGCTTTGCGCGAGCTCGCCGAACATCGAGAGTGAGCAGTAGTAACCACAGGACTGCTTGAGGTGCACGGCGGTGGGATAGATGGCAAAGACCTCGTCGTCATCGATGCGATCGCCTTCTTGTACGAGCTGCGACGCGCTCCCGACACCGGTCAGCTCGACAAACGACCGTGAGCGGTCGCGTTCGGAATGCACCGCAGCTATCAGCTTGCGCGTTTCACCATCGCAGGCCGGCGGCGTCTCGCCGGGCCCTGGCGCAGGCGGCGGGGTTGGTGGCTCGCTCGCGGCAACAGTCTTCGCGGGACAGAGCGCACCGCTTTGAGCATCAAAAGCGTTGCGCGCGAGGATCGCGCAGCCGTCCGGTGGCTCTGAGCCGCGCGGCGCAGCGTGCGTCGCTGCGCGCTGCATCGCGTGATCTGCACTCGGCAGTGCGCCAGTGACATAGGCATTTGCGCCTTGCGCGAGAAACAGCGCCGAGAGCGCCAAGGTCACGAGCACGATTCCGACTGAGACACTCTTTGATTGCAGCGCGAGGTTCATGGCTTGCTCCGAGGCCACAGAGGCAAGCCGTGTGCCCTGGCATTAAGCGGGCGAAATCGATGGACCTCGTGATCTAGAAGACCCGCGTTTGCGACAACCTGACAACGACAGCGGCCTCGAGCGGCGTAAGCAAGACAAGATGTCAGCCGTGGTCCCGGCGCCGGTTACGACGGTTCTTTGCATAGCTTTTCGAGCAAGCTCTTGAGCTGCAGCTGCTCGGCGTTGCTCAGCTGTGCGAGCCGCTCGCCGTACGCTTCCGAAAGCAAGGCCAAGCCGCGGGTGAGCACCTTACGGCCGGCCGGCGTCACGAGCAGGCGGTGGCGGCGCAGGTCGCCCGCATCGATCTCGCGGCGGACGAAGCCGGCTGCCTCGAGTCGCTTCAAGTACATCGTGACCGTCGGCTTCGGCATGCTCAACGTGCTCGCGAGCTCCGCGGGGTGCGGGTGCTCGTCGATCTCGGCCAGCAGGAACAGCTCTTTTGTTTCCAGCCCGAGCGCGACGATGTCGGTCGAGACGCTCTCGATGACCGTGCTGAGCAGCCGGAAATTGAGGGACCAGAGCTTCGCCGCGTCGATTTTCGCCATGGGCGGGTCGTTTCCAGTAAATTAGTTCGTAACTAAACAATCGTCAAATCGGAACTAGTCGTGTTCCTAAACCAGACCGTACCACGACCAGGAGACGAACCATGGCCCTTAACCACTACGTGACCCTCGGCCGATCCGGACTGCGCGTCAGTCCGCTGTGCCTCGGCGCGATGACCTTCGGCGAAGACCTCGGCTGGGGCTCCAGCGTCGAGGAGTCGCAGGCGATCATGGATCGCTATATCGAGCTCGGCGGCAACTTCATCGACACCGCGAACTTCTACACCAAGAGCCACTCCGAGAAGATCATCGGCGATCACATCGGCCGTCATGCAGCACGCCGCGACCGCCTGGTGATCGCCACCAAGTTTAGCGGCAACTTGTACTTGGGTGACCCGAACGGTGGCGGCTCGGGCCGCAAGTCGATCGTCGCGGCCTGCGAAAACTCGCTGCGCCGGTTACAGACCGACTACATCGATCTGTACTGGCTGCATAACTGGGACGTGCACACGCCGATCGAGGAGACGATGGCCGCGCTCGACGATCTCGTGCGCGCCGGCAAGGTCCGCTACATCGGCGTGTCGGACACGCCGGCGTGGAAGGTGGCGCAGGCCAACGTGACCGCGCACTTCCGCGGCTGGTCGTCGTTCATCGGCATGCAGATCGAGTATTCGCTGCTCGAGCGCTCGGTCGAGCAAGAGCTGGTGCCCTTGTCGCTCGAGCTCGGCATCGGCATCACGCCGTGGTCGCCGCTCAAGAGCGGCGCGCTGAGCGGCAAGTACACACGCAAGAACGCCGGTCAAGTGACGTCGGATCGTGCGACCTTCATCGGCTCGAGCTTGAACGAGCGCACGTACGACCTGGTCGACGAGCTCGAGCGCATCGCCAAAGCACACGAGAGCACGGTGGCTCGCGTGGCGCTGGCCTGGGTGCAAGCGCAGCCCGGCGTCACCTCGACCATCATCGGCGCGCGGCGCATGGCTCAGCTCGAGGACAACTTGAGGGCGCTCGAGGTGAAGCTCACGGCCGAAGACTTGGCCAAGCTCGACGCGCTCACCAAACCGACGCTCGGTTTTCCGCAGAGCATGCAGCCGTACTTTCCTGCCATCCACAACGGCGGAACCCAAGTGAACGGCGTGTTCGCGCCGCCGTCGGGCTTCGTGATCGGAAAAGGCGATCAGCCGTACTGAGCGCATCACAGCACCACGACGCGTTCACCCGGCTTGGCTTGGCGAACGCGCGCTACGTAACCAGCGTAGAAACCCGGGATGGCGTCTGCATCGCTGCCGAGCAGTCGACCGTAGGCCTTGTCCCAGCAAAACAGCGTGATCGAGAAGCGCGGCTCACCCGCGACCAAGCCGGGCTCATTTCGATCGTCTGCCCACACGTATCCGCCGCCGTGATTTCGCCGCGCCACCTCGAGGATGTAACAGCCGACGTCCTGAGACAGCCGGCGGAGCTGAGCTTCGGACATTCGCTTCGCGTGAGCCGCCGCCTCCGCGAGCATCTCCTCCACGATGTCGATACTGGCATCGGTGTAGTCGAGCACCTCGCCCGCTCGGTCGCGGGACATCTTCACGACTCGGTCCGCACACTTTAGGACTTCACGCTCAAGCCTATTCATCGTCGTATGTACAGAGCCTAGCCGGGCCGCCAGCACGTCGGGGAGCCTATCCGCCAATAAGCTACGCAACGAGGCTTCAAAAAAAACTCGGCCGGATCTTCCGGTCGTGCCGTCTTCCTGCTGTGCTGAGCGCGATGTACCGCATCGCCCCGCTTTGGATTGCCTGCCTCGCGCTCGCAGCATGCGCGGAGCAACCGAGTGAGCCTGAGCCGCCCAAGGCTTTGCCGTATGCGAGCTGGCCCGACCCGCTCGCGCAGCTGCAGCACGGGCGGGAGCAGACCGCGCGCGTATGCGAGCGCAGCGGCGACGATCTGGTGCGCGAGGTGTTCTGCGCGGAGGAGCCCGTCGAGATCACCAGCTTGATCGAGCTACGCAAAGCGTTTGGTCTCGACTTGACGACGCTCGGCGGCGTGAACGGGCTCGCGGTCACCGGGCACTCGACCTCGCTCTCGTCGCGCTCGGTGTCGGCGATCAATCCGCGCGTGATCGTCGTGCAGCTCGAGACGCCGCCGATCGAGCTGATCGCGATCGCGTTCGCGCGCGGCGAGCAGTTCAGCGAGATCGTGGTGCGCGACCGCGACGACGGCGAGCTGCGCTTCTATCTCGTGGGCTTTCGACAAGCCTGCAACGACAAGGATGACGGCTGCAAGCCGGGCGATCTGCTGACGCCTGCCATCGAACGTAACTGGAGCGAGGTCACGCTCTACGCGGAGCCGGATCTGGCGAACACCGTGCTCGACTGCGCGACGTGCCACCAACCGGACGGCCCGGGCACGCCGAAGCTGATCCGGATGCAGGAGCTGGAGACGCCCTGGACGCATTGGTTCTTTCGGTCGAACGAGGGCGGGCAGGCGCTGCTCGCGGACTACTTCGCGGCCAAGGGCGACGAGGAGTACGCGGGGATGACCGCGGACCAGATCGAGAACGCGCATCCCGGCAACCTGAGCATGCTCGCGATCTTCTCCGGAACGCTCGAGCAGCCGAATCAGTTCGACTCGCGGGCGATCGAAGACGAAGTGCGCGCGAGCGCAGCCGGCGATGGCGGGGTCATCGGCGAGAGCGAGACCTGGCGCGAGCTCTATCGACGTGCGCAGCGCGGTGAGGCGATCGCCGTGCCCTATCACAACGTGAAGGTCACCGACCCGGACAAGCTCGCGAGCATGACCGCCGCGTATCAGGCCTATCGCGACGGCGAGCTACGGCGCGCCGAGCTCCCGGACATCCGTGACGTGTTCCCGGATGATCCGCAGCGCCTCGCCGAGATGGGCGTGATGACCGAGCCCGGTGCGGACGGCGAAGCGGTGCTGCTGCAGGCGTGCGGCCAATGCCACAACGATCGACTCGATCAATCGCTGAGCCGCGCCAACTTTCGAGCCGACCTCGAAGGCATGAGCCGAGCCGCGAAGGACGCTGCGATCGCTCGGCTCAAGCTCCCGTTGGACGACCCGCGCGCGATGCCTCCGGCGTTGCTGCGCACGCTGACTCCGGAAGCCCGCCAGCGCGCGATCGAAGCTCTGCAGCGCTAATCGGATACTCACATTGGGACGCGCGGCCGCTGATCACAATGGCGTGTCCTCTGATGAGAACGAGTAGAACGCTGCGCGTCTCCGATTTTTCGCTAACTTTTATCACTGGGTAGGCCCGTCAGCGCGGTGAGCTGGCTGGGTCGCGTACCGCAGTGGGTTGGTTGGTTGTTCAGGAGGAAGACACATGGGTCGCGTCAAAGCTTTTGTCGGGGGCGCGTTCGTCGCTCTCATGTTGATCGGCGGCGGTTGTGCGGCGAGCCCGGATGAAGCGAATCCGATGAGCGCGCCCACGGCCGGTGCGTTCGGCGGCATGACCGGCGGCACGGCGGGAACCGGCTTGGCAGGTGCTTCGGGTGTCAGCGGCGACGTTCCGCACGGCACTGCGATGCCGTGCGACGTCGAAACGGCCGTGCAGCAGAAGTGCCAGACCTGCCACGGCGCGACGCCGGCGTTCGGCGCGCCGATGGCGCTGACCACGCTCGCTGACTTTCAGCGCGACTACACCGCGCTCACCACCACGCAGCTCGCGGGTCAAACGTTCAAGATGTACGAGCTCGCGCGCATCCGCCTCAACCGCGAGATGGGCACGTCGCAGATGCCGCAAGGCCCGCCGCTCGCGGCCGAGACGATGAGCACGCTCAATACGTGGCTTCTGAGCGGCGCGCCCGGCGGCGCGGCGTGCGCGCCGGTCGGCGGCGCGGGTGGCACGGGCGGAGTCGGTGGCGTGATCCCGGCAGGCGCCGGTGGCATCGGTGGCGAAGGCGGAGTCGGCGGAGCGGGCGGCGCGGGCGGCACCGGCGAGCGCCCCGCGATCGAGGACCAGTGCACGCAGCCCGGCGCGTTCGATCCGCTCGTTCCGAAGGATCCGGACGAGCTCTGCTACGACTTCCCCACGCACGGCCAGTTCGGCGAGACCGACACCTCGAAGTTCAACGTGATTTCGGGCGAGAGCTACAACCAGTTCTACTTCAGCGTCCCGTGGCCGGACGGCTACGTCGCGACGCGCTTCGGCCAGAAGTTCGACAACAAGCTAGTGCTGCATCACTGGCTGATGTTCTCTCAGCAGTTCGGGATGTCGCCCGGCACCGTCGAGCCGAACGTGCTCGGCACCACGCTGTTCACCGACGCGGAGCTGATCGCGGGTTGGGCGGTCGGCGGTTGCACCACGACGTTCCCCGAGAACGTCGGCGTCCACCTGCCGTCGACCGGCGTGATCATGATCCAGTGGCACCACTACAACAACACGGGCTCGACCGCGCAGGACGGTAGCGCCGTGCAGATCTGCGCCGTGCCCGAGAGCAAACGCGAGCACAAGGCCGGCCTCACCTTCCTCGGCACCGAGACGATCCGGGTCCCGGCGGGCGAGGTCGGCGAGAACGCCGGCACATGCGTCAACGATTCCTCCGGCCCGATCACCATCGTCGCGTTCACGCCGCACATGCACACGATCGGCATCAACATGAAGTCCGAGGTCATGCGCGCCGGTGGCTCGACGATGGAGAACGTCTTCGATATGCCGTTCATCTTCGACTACCAGACGAACTACATGATGAACCCGCCGGTCGTCATGATGCCGGGCGACAGCATCACGTCGACCTGCACGTGGCAGAACGAAGGCGCTTCACAGGTCGGCTTCGGTCAGTCCACGACATCCGAGATGTGCTACCAGTTCGCGCTCGCCTACCCGTACGGCGCGCTGAACAACGGCGTCCTCAGCCTGATCGGCGCGACCAACACGTGTTGGTGATGTGAGCGAGGGCCCTCGCCGAGGGCCTCACGCGTCTTTGAACGCGATCACTTGCTGCAAGCGATGGCGAACCGGCGTCGAGGCGCGCGTGCCCGCGACGATGGAAGCGAGGTCGCGTCCGAGCGCCGCGAGCTCGGACGCGTCGAACGTCGCGACCGCGAACGGGTCTTTGCGCCACGTGTCGAGATTCATAGCGTGCAGCTGGGCCATCCTCGCGGGTGGCAGCTGCAGCTCGCGCTCGGGAGCCCGCGACACGCGGTAGCCGCTGGCCTCGCACAGCGCCTGAAGCTGCGCGCCGATGTACGTCTGCTGTCCGTAGTGCTGCTGCAGCCGCTCCACGTGCGCGTAGTACCGGCTGAACACCGGATCGCTCGACTCCATGGCGGCCGTCTCCTCGAGCACGAGCACGCCATCTTCGGCCAAGCACTCGGCCCAGCCGCGCAGCACGCGCGTCGGATCCGAGAGGTGCGTGAGCAGATAGCGGCAGTACATGATGTCGGCGCGCGGCAAGCTCAGCGGTACCTGCGCGAGATCGCGCTCTTCGAAGCGCAGGCTCGCACCGTCGGCGTGCGTGCGGCGCGACGCGATCGCGAGCAACGCCGGCGAACGATCGACGCCGATCGTGAGCACGGGCTTCAGCACGCGCTGCACCAGCTCGGTCGTGTAGCCCGGCCCGCAGCCGAGGTCGATCGCGACGCGGTACGCGCGCGTGCTGAGCTCTCGCAGTAGGACCTCGGAGCTCGGCTCGAACGCCTCCGCGAGCAGGCGCAAGCGCTCCGCCGCGAGCTCGTTCTCGCCAAAGGTGTAGTGCTCAGCCTTCGCGCCGGTCATGTCATCGCTTCGTTTCGTACCAAGCTTTGATGCGCGCATCGTCGCGGACGCTTTCGTAGACGCGCATCAGCTTCGGAAACGTTGCGAAGACCGTGCTCGGCACGTGGTCGACGGTGCCGCTCGCGAACCAACGCACCGCCATGTACAGCTTGAGGTCGACGACGTGCAGCTTGTCACCCGCGAAGAACGGACCCGCGCCCAGCTGCTTCTCCGCGAAGCCCGCCCAAGTCGTCAGATAGCCTTCGGCGAGCGCTTGGCGCGCCTTTTTCTTCTCTTCCGGATCGGAGATGCGCAGCGACGGGCCGACCTCCGCGCGCAGGTCCTCGACGTGCGCCATCATCGCTTCGCGCGGCCTCGAATGAATCGCGCGGGTGCAGATCGTGGTTGCGGCCGATCAGCACCAGGATGGCATTCGATTGCGCGAGCACCGGCTTGCCCTCGAGCTCGAGTATCGGCAGGGCGCCGAACGGCGTCTTCGGCTTGAGCGCGGGCCACTCCGTACCCGGGATCCGGTTGTCCTCGAAGTCGACACCGGCGACATGGAATGCGAGGCGGCACTCTTCGCCGCGGCTCGCGGGCGCAGCGAAATAGGTCAGCTTAGGTTTGGTCATGGCGGCCATTCCTGCGGCCTTCGGGGCGCGCGTCAAGCACCCCGGAGCCACTAACGCTGCTGTTGTTGCTGCTGTTGTTGCTGCTGCTGCTGGCGCTTCTGCTGTTCCTGCTGCTCCAGCAGGTTGAGGGCCAGCCCGAGCGCTCGCTTCGCTCCGTCATAGCGAGGGTCGAGCTTCATGGCCCGGCGGGCGAGGGTCTCGGCTTGCTCTGCCGCCGCGCGGCGCAGCTCGCCCGTGCTCTTCTCACCCAGCTTGATGTGCACGATCGCTAGGTTCGTGATCGCCGGAACGTACTTGGGGTCGTAGACCAACGCTTGCTCGAGGCCCAGCTTGGCGGCAGGGACATCGCCCTTCATGAGGTCGAGCCGAGCGAGCGAGTTGTACGCCGGCGCGTAGGTAGCGTCCTCCCTCTTGGATTTCTCGTACTCATTACGACTCCCCTCGTAGTTGCCTTTGATGAAGTGCGCGTAGCCACGATTCCATGCGGCTCTGGCTTTCTCGCGAGGCGTCGCGGCCGCGACGGGACTCGACACGTCGACCTTGGAGAGCACACGGTCACGCTCAGTCTCGAGTGAAGGGATCACTTGCTCGAGGACCTCGGTCACGCGATCGATCGCGTCGAACACCAAGAACGCAAGATTCTCCGATAGAGAGCTCTTCGAATACTCCGAGAGCTCATACGACAGCTCGTTGAGCCGCTTCACCGTCTCGTCGAGCTGGCCACTCGTATCCTTGAGCTCATCGGGCGACTTCTTCTCGGCAAACGAAAGCTGGCTCACCGAGTCGACGACCGTATCCGCGTTCAATAACGTCGCGACGAGGAGCTCCGCCTTCTTTCGCCGCATCTCCGCTTGGGCAAGGTCCTTCTCGGACTTCTCTGCTTTCACGCTCAAGACCGCCAGCTGCGCCTCGGCGGCGCGCAACTTACCGCCCTTCTCGTTTAGCTTTGCCTGCAGGTCCTTCGGATTTGGGTTGAGCCAAAAAGTCCCTGCGCCGAACAAGATCAGCGCCGCGAAAGCGAGAGCGCCGATTGAGCCAGCAAGGTTGAGCGCACGCCTCGGCCACGGCTCGCCGGTGTCGGTCTGCGCGATCTGCCTGCCCGTCGGCGCGGGCGGCTCCTCCCACGGCCCGCGCAGCGCGACGAGCCTCGCGACGAAGTCCTCGTAGCTCCGCGCGAGCGACAGTCGATCGTCGACCTCCTCCGTGAGCACGGCGATGCGCTCGCCGTACGCGTACTTCGGGACTTGCTGGATCTGTACCTCGCTAAAGTACCCGCTCAAGCTCACGGGGCTCTTCGGGCTGTGCCCGTAGCTCTGCGAGAAGAACGCTTCGAACAGCGGCTGGTAACCGGCCACGTGCGCGCCGTCACCCACCCGCCACTGCTTTCGAAGCTCGGGGACCGAGGCCTCGACGCGCGAAACCAGCGGAAAAATGCTCAGCGGCCGATCGTCATCCGAGCCGTGTCGATACGCATACGCGCGGCGCGCCACGTCGAGCGCGCCCGAGATGCTCTGCATGTTTGGCGTGAAGACCAGCACGAGCTTCGCCGGCATCAACATCGTGCAGACACCGCCCACGTCGGTGTGACCCGTGCGCGAATCGATCAGCACGTACTGGTAGTGGCGGCTGAGCTTCTTGGCCAGGCCCATCATCAAGCTGGGTGCCTTCTTGTACAGCGCCTCCCAAGAAAAGCCGTTTACGCGCGACGAGTACTCACCGGCAGCGTTGGTGACGAACGAGCCAGCTTTCATCAAGCTGAGTCCGGCGATACTGGTCTTCATGACGTACGGATCGATATTGATCCCGGTCAGGATCTCGTCGACCAGCTTGTCGTTCTCTTCCTCGTCGTCCGGCGCGTCCTTGACGCGCTCTCTCAGCTCGAAGAACAGCTCGATCAAGCCTTTGTGCTCGTCGATCTCGGTATCGTTGGCGACGGCCTGGCTGTCGCGCTTCAGCAGCTGCTCGCGAAAGTATCGATGTAGACCCGGGGCCTCCAGATCCCAATCGAGCATCAGCACGGACTTGCCGGTGCGAGCGATGATGCAGGCGGCATTCGCCAGCGCCATCGACCGGCCGGTCCCGCCTTTGAACGAATAGAAGGTGATGACTTCGCCGGCGGGCGGCACGGCGACGCTGGCGGGTGCCGTCACTTCGAGCCCTCGCGGTACGGGAACCCCGCGACGGTATCCGTAACGGGCCGCAGCTTGAGGTCAAAGTGCTCGCAGTCGCCGCAGACGTCGATCCCCTGGCCGACCGCGCGCGTGATCTCCTCGTATCGATCATAGATCGTGGCGACCATCTCTTTGATCTTTTGGTTGTGCGCGACGAGGCTGGTGTCGCCCATGAGATAGGACGAGAAGTCGGCGTAGATACGCTCGTCTTCCAGCAGCGCTTGCGGCAGGTGCTCGGGGCCGCGAAGGACGATGGTCATTACGAGGCGCTTGCCGCGCGGCACGAACTTGTCGAGCCGCCCAAGCCGAAGCTTCTCGAGCTCGAGGGCAGCATGCAGCTCGGCCAGGCAGTATGGCTTCCGCTTGTACACCGGCGAGAACACGACGATGAAGCACGCGCTCTGGCAGATGGCTTGCGCGAGCGTCTGGTTGAGCGCGTCGCCGACGCCCAGCTGCCGGCGATCGATCCAGAAGCTGTTTTCGAAGTACGCGCCGGCTTCACCGCCGACGGACTTCGTGAGCTCGGTCATGAACGTCGAGATCAGCTCGCTGGCATAGCCGTCGCAGTTGCCATGCGCGTAGCTAATGAAGAATGGATACTTGAGTGACATGTTCCTCCGCCCCAGCCGTACGATGTAGCCGCGCATGCTGCTGGCGCTGTGAGTTGCCCCACTAGGCCCGGCGCGGCAGACAGCACGACGAAACGGCGCTAGGGTCGGCCGATGCAGCCTGTTACGCCGGGCTTGGTCGCGGAGGTCGCATGCAGCGCGCACGACTGGGACGCATTCGAGCGCGAGACCACGGCGCTACTCCTGCAAGCGATCGGCGGCTCAGCCGCGTGTATGAGAAGCTCGGCGTGGCCAACCGCGCCGAAGCGGTCGGCGTGAGCCTCGACCCGGACGCGTAGCAGCTCGCGGATAGGACAATCGTCCTATCGCGCCGGCCGGCGCCTGCGCGCGATCACCTCCGTAACGGAGGTGGTCATGATCGAGCGTTGTGATGTCGCGATCGTCGGGGCGCGCTGTGCAGGCGCAGCGCTCGCAACCTTTTTGGCGCGCCGCGGTGTGTCGGTCGTGGTCGTCGACAAGAGCAAGCTGCCGAGCGAGCACGTGCTGTCGACCCATACCGTGCATCCCTCCGGCATGGCGATGATGGACGAGCTGGGCCTTGGTGATGCCGTGCGCCGGCACAGCCCGGAGATGCGCACGATCCGCTTCGACTGGCAGGGTGCCGCGCTCGATCTCACGCTGCCGCGCGGTCACGGCGAGCACTGCCCGCGTCGCAAGCGCTTCGATGGGTTGCTTCAGGATGCGGCGCGCGAGGCCGGAGCGACGTTGCTCGAGCGCACCACGGCGCGCGCTCTCATCTACACGGCGGGGCGCGTCGCAGGCGTCGAGCTCGAAGGTCCTGACGGAGCGCGCACGACGTTGCACGCGCGTATCGTAGTCGGCGCCGATGGTCGCAACAGCCGCCTCGCGTCGTGGCTGAACGCCGAGGAGTATCTCGGTTACGAAGCGCCGCGCGGCATGTACTGGGGCTACTTCCGCGCGCCGCCGGGCTGGGGAGCGAGCGCCGATCCGCTCGGCGCATTGCGGGCAGCGCTCGTCGTCGATCCAATGCTGCGCGATGCGGTTTCGCAAGCACCGCTCGAGCTGGTGCGCGGCTACTTGCGGGAGCGCTACTTCGTGCGCCGCGCTGCCGGCCCGGGCTGGCTCCTGCTCGGTGATGCTGCGCTGCACAAAGAAATTTCTGAAGCGCGGCCAGCGCGTGCAACACGTGATGCGCGACCTCGCGAAACGCCGCGAGCTACTCGCCGCGCTCGAGCTCGACGACGTCACGTAACGCCGCTTGATTGATGAAGAAACCCGATATGCGCATAAGCAAACAAGCGCCAACTGTCCCATTTTGGGCACTCCGTCGAAGGGCGTGTCCCGTTTAGCGAATGATAATGGCTCGTTGCAGCAAGGCGCGGCCTGAGCTTTTTGATTAGGTTGGGTCCACTGGGTATGAGGACCTGCGCGCTGGTGGCGCGCTGGGTGCTCGCGGTCTGAGTTGGTTCTGGGTGGTCAGAAGGAGATGCACATGGGTCACTTGAGGAATTTTGTCGCAGGCGCATCGATCGCGCTCGCGTTGACTGGCATGGGCTGCGGAGCCGCTGACGAAGGTGGCGGCATCAGCCCGAACACCATGCCGACGGCGGGTGCGCCGGGCGGCACGGGTGTTCGGGGTGGCGCTGCCGGCATGACCGTGATCGGCGGTACCGGCGGCTTCGGTGGCACAGCGGGCGTGGGCAACCAGCCCTGCACCGGTGATGCGTGCCAGCCGGGCGGGGCTGGTGGCGCGGGCGGCATGGTCGTAGCTGGCACCGGCGGTGTTGGCGGCGTCGGTGGAGCCGGCGGTGCTGGCGGCATGGTGCAGCCGGTTTCTCCGGACATGATCGAGGATCAGTGCTTGCGGCCTGGCGCGTTCGATCCGCTGGTGCCGAAGTACCCGCAAGAGACCTGCTACGAGTTCCTCGTGCACGGCGCCTTCGGCGAGACCGACACCTCGAAGTTCACCACGCCGATGGGCGAGAGCTACAACCAGTTCTACTACTCGGTTCCGTGGCCCGCGGGCTCGGTCGCGACGCGCTTCGGTCAGAAGCTCGACAACAAGGCAGTCTCGCACCACTGGCTCGCGTTCGCGCAAACGCTCAGCCAAGCGCCGGGCACCGTCGAGCCGAACGTGCTCGGCACCACGTTGTTTACCGATGCAGAGCTGATCGCCGGTTGGGCCGTCGGCGGCTGCAGCACGACGTATCCGGAGAACGTCGGCGTCGCGCTGCCCAGCGCGGGCACGATCATGGTTCAGTGGCACCACTACAACAACACGGGCGCGCCGGCAGGCGACGGCAGCGCCGTGCAGATCTGCGTCGTGCCGGAGAGCACGCGCGAGCATAAGGCCGGCCTGACCTTCCTCGGCACTGAGAACATCTCGGTTCCGGCGGGTATGCAGGGTCAGAACTCGGGCACGTGCGTCAACGACTCGACCGGTCCGATCACGATCATCGGCTTCACGCCGCACATGCACACGATCGGCATCCACATGCAGTCCGAGGTCATGCGCGCAGGTGGCTCGACGATGGAGAACGTGTTCGACATGCCGTTCCAGTTCGATTACCAGACCAACTACATGCTGCAGGCGCCGGGCGTCGTGCTGATGCCTGGCGACAGCATCACGTCGACCTGCACCTGGGAGAACAAAGGGTTCTCGTCGGTCGGCTTCGGCCAGTCGACGACATCCGAGATGTGCTACCAGTTCGCGCTCTCGTACCCGTACGGCGCGCTGAACAACGGCGTCGTAAGCTTGATCGGCGCGACGAACACCTGCTGGTGATGCTAGTCGGAACGGCTGCGCGCAAGCGCTCCGCCTTGCGCCCTCCTTGAGGGCATCGCATGAAGCAAGAGGGTCGGCCGCGCATGCGGTCGGCCCTCTTTGTTTTTCGACCGCGAAGGAGAAGGTAGAGATGGATCGCGTTAGAGCACTCGTCGTGGGCGCATTCGTCGCGCTCGCGTTGCTTGGCAGCGGCTGTGACTCGACCGAGGACAACGGTCCGTTCTTTCCGCCGGCCGGCGGCATGACCGGCGGCACCGCGGGCGCCGGCGGCGTTGGCGGCACTGCCGGCGTCGGCGGCGCGGCGGGTGCCGCAGGGATGATCGGTGGCGGCACCGGCGGAGTCGGCGGCATGACCGGCGGAACGGCCGGCGTCGGCGGCATCGGCGGCGCAGGCGGCACGGCTGGCGCTGGCGGCGCCGCTGGCACTGCGGGCGCGGGCGGCATGGTCGCGGCAGGCGACGCGATCCCGTGCGACGTCGACATGATCGTGGTCCAGCACTGTCAGCTCTGCCACGGCGCGATGCCGGCCTTCGGCGCGCCGCAGTCGCTCGTCACGCTCGCCGACTTCCAGCGCGACTACGTGGCCCTCACGACGGAGCAGCTCAAGGATCAACCGTTCAAGATGTACGAGCTCGCGCGGATCCGTCTCAACCGCGAGATGGGCACCTCGCCGATGCCTCAGGGCCCACCGCTCTCAGCCGACAAGCTGACGACGCTCAACACCTGGCTCATGGGCGCAGCGCCCGGAGGCACCGCGTGCCCGTGAGCACTCGTTAGCCGCGGCCCATCTGCTGCGGCGTAGGGCCGGTCAAGCCGCGCACCGGGTGCGGCTTGTATGGAGCCTGAAGCGCTGCAAGCTCCGCGGCCTCGAGCTTGAGCGCGACGGCGCCGAGCGCGTCTTCCAGATGCGCGAGCTTCGTGGCGCCGATGATCGGCGCGGCGACCGTCGGCTGATGCAGCAGCCACGCGAGCGCGACCTGCGCAGGTGCCACGCCGCGCGCGGTCGCGACTTGCTTCACCGCTTCGACCACGTCCCAGTCGGACGGCTGGTCGTAGAGCACCTGATCGAGCGCGTCGGTCGCCGAGCGGGTGGTCGAGTCATCGCCGAGCTTCTTGCGCGTGCCGGCCAGCATGCCGCGCGCGAGCGGTGACCATGGGATCATCGCGATCTTCTCCGACACGCACAGCGGCACCATCTCGCGCTCTTCCTCGCGATAGATCAGGTTGTAATGGTTTTGCATCGTGACGAAGCGCGCGAGCCCGTTGCGATCCGAATGCGCCAGCGCCTTCATGAGCTGCCACGCGAACATCGAGCTGGCGCCGATGTAGTGGACCTTGCCTTGGCGCACGAGCTGGTCGAGTGCCGCGAGCAGCTCTTCGATCGGCGTGTCGTGGTCGAGGCGATGGATCTGGTACAGGTCGATCGCCTCGACGCCGAGCCGCCGCAAGCTCGCCTCGCAAGCTTGCACGATGTGCTTGCGAGAGAGCCCGCCCATGTTCGGACCCGAGCCCATCGGGAAGAACACCTTGGTCGCGATCACCAGCTCGTCGCGCTTGCCGTACTCGCGCAGGAAGTGCCCGGTGACGACCTCGCTCTGCCCTAGCGAATACACATCGGCGGTGTCGAAAAAATTGATGCCCGCTTCGATCGCGCGCTTGAAGAACGGGCCCGCCGCATCCTTGTCGAGCACCCACGGCCGCCAGCTCGCAGAGCCGAAGCTCATGCAGCCAAGGCACAGCCGCGAGACCTTAACGCCAGTATTACCGAGCCGTGTGTGCTCCATCGCGTCCTCCGTGTGACCCGCAGCGTACCGTAGACCTTCGGCCTGGATCTTCCCGGCGGCAAGTGCATTCGCTATCGTGGCACGGCTGCATACCGCGGCCTTCCAGCTTGGCTTCGGAAAAGGAGACCTTATGCGAACACTCTTGCTCGTGCTTGGCGCGCTCATGCTCTCGGCCTCTTCGGCTTCAGCGCAGATCGATGGCTCGCTCCGTCTGCATCTCGAAGTACCGGTGCTCTCCTACGTGAGTGAGACCACCACGCCGGATGGTGCGGATGACGGTACGACCTTGAGTTACTTGAGCATTGGACCCGGCTCGGCCGGCTTCGGAATGGGCCTCGGCTATGGCCTTTCGGAGATGCTCGTGCTCGGCACGAACCTGGCGGTGCAGCTCACCTCGATCAGCCCGGACGAAGGCGACAGCACGACCGTGACGAACATGCAGATCATGCCGTACCTCGAGGCCGTCTTCGGCGAAGGAACCGCGCGTCCGTTCATCGGCGCGCACCTCATGCTGCAGATCAACGGCACTGAAAACAGCGACACCACCATGTTCGGCCTCGGCGCGCTCGCCGGCGCACATATCTTTCTGACCGACTCGTTCTCGTTCGATATTTCCGGCCGCCTCTACTACGCGACCGGCACTAGGACCGTCGAGGTGGAGCCGATCGACGTCGACACAGACATCAGTGAAATCGGTGTGGCCGTGATGATCGGCGTCTCTGGCTGGACCTGAATGCGGCTTCGCAGCACAAGACTCGCAGCCCTCGCGCTCTCGCTTCTTGGCAGCTGCACCGATCCGACCGCAAATCCCGCGCTGTTGGTCGGCTCCGATGGCGCCGTAGCCACGCTTCCAGACGCGAGCAGCGCTGGACAGCCCGCTGAGCCGCCGAGCTACATGCCGCCCGCGGCGCCGGCGATTACCGGCGCCGTGTGCGAGCGCGGCGGCGACGATCTCGTGCGCGACCTGTTCTGCGCAGATAGCCCGCTCCAGATCGAGAGCTTGGCCGACCTGCAGCATGCGATGGCGATCGATCCGTTGCGCAACGAGGTCGACCGCAACGTAGTAATTTCTGGTCACACTACAGCGCTGTCGGCGCGCAACGTCTCAGCCGCCAATCCGCGCGTGATCTTCGTGCAGCGCGAGCACCCAGGCGAAGGCCGGGAGATGTTTGCAGTCGCGTTCGTGCGCGGCGAGCAGACCGTCGAGCTGGTGGCCCACGATCGGCCGAGCGGCGAGCTGCGCTTCTTTCTCATCACCTATCGGCAAGCGTGCAACTACGCGCCCGCGGGATGCAGCCCGGGCGACTTGCTCACGCTCGAAGCCGAGAGCGGCTGGCGCGAGGTCACGCTGCTCGAAGAAGAAGACCTCAAGAACAGCGCGCTCGATTGCCGCCAGTGCCATCAACCCGATGGTCCCGGCACACCCAAGCTGCTGCGCATGCAGGAGCGCGCTCGCCCGTGGACGCACTGGTTCGATTTTACGACCGACGGTGGCCGCGCGTTGATCGCCGACTACATAGCGATGAAGGGCGATGAGCCGTTGGCGGGCGTTACCGCCGCGCGCATGCAGGTAGCGATCGCCGCTCCGCTCGTCGGTCTCGTGAGCCACGAGAGCCAAGAGGAACAGCCCAACCCGTTCGATAGCCCGCGCATCGAGACCGAGGTCAGGGCCAGCGCGCCGGCTCAGCCGTTCGATAACTCCATCCCTGGCAAGAGCGCAGCGTGGCGAGTCGCGTACGAGGTCGCAAAGCGCGGCGCAGCGATCGCGGTCCCGTATCACGACGTCAAGGTCACGGACCCAGCCAAGCTCGCCGCCGCGACCGCTGCGTACCGGAGCTACCTCGCCGGCGAAGTAACAACCGACGAGCTGGCCGATTTGCGCGACATCTATCCCGACGACGCAATGCTCCAAGCCGAGATCGGCTTGACGACCGAGCCCGGTCTAGACGCCTCGGGCGTGCTTCGCCAAGCCTGCTTGCAGTGCCACAACACCCGCTTGGACAACGCGATCAGCCGCGCGCGCTTCATCGCCGACTTCAGCGTGCTCGGCCGCGAGCAACGCGACCGCGCGATCGAACGCTTGATGCTGCCGCCCGACGACCCGCGCGCGATGCCACCACCGCATCATCGCGCGCTCACCGCCGAAGGCCGCCAGCGCCTAATCGATGCGCTACGCTGATTCAGAGGTCGAAGTCGCCGTTTGCTTCGGGTTGGTAGGGCACCGCGAGCACGCGCACGCGGCGCATCCCGGACGGTATCCGCCATTCGATCTCTTGCCCGACACGCAGGCCGAGCAACGCAGAGCCGAGCGGCGCCAAAACCGAGATCCAACCGCGTGCCGCGTCCGCCCTGTCCGGGTAGACGACGCGGACGGTGCGCCGTGCGCCGGATACGAGCTCCTCGTACGTGACGTCGCTGTTCATCGTAACGACGTTGCGATCGATCTCGGTCTGCGCGACGACGTCCGCGCGCGCGAGCTCGACATCGAGATGCTCGGCCGCAGGAGTGCTGTCCAAGGTCACCAAGTCTTGCAGACGCCGGAGATCTTGAGCGGTGACGATGATGTTGGGTGCGTGCATAAAACAACCCTCCGCGCTCTGGTCGAGAGCAATGCAGCCGGGCCGTCATGCATGGGCCCGGCAATCCTGCCGGGCCGTGAAAAGAGCTTCAACGAAGCTCGTTCGCGCCGTCCGGCACACGGCCGCGCACCTGCGCGACCGGGACACATTGGAATGCGAGAACACGACTCATGTGGCTACCCTAGCGCGCGTCGTCACATGCGCAACCCCTCGGCACCTCACTCGTCGTAGTAATAACAATCCTTGTACGTGGGCTCGTCCGGCAGGACCTCGGCGAGGAGCTCGTAGAGCTCCGGGTCGTACTCCTCCATCTCGGAGCGCGTATTGATCTCGTTGTGCACGCCGTTGGCCGGGATGGACTCGATGTTGGTGTTGTACCAATTCTGAACGCCTTCACCGAAGTACTCCACGGAGTTGCTCGCCGCGTACGTGTTCGAGTACTTGCCGGCCTCTCTTGCCGCGCGGAACGCTGCGTCGACGCGGTCCATGAACGTGCTGTCCATCTCGTTGTAAACGCCGAGATGCATCGTGTGCGCGAACTCGTGCACGCAGATCGATTCGCCCCGCCAGCGATCCGCGGAGCGATCGCACATCACGTTCTCTTCGGCGCACAGCCCGCGCGGCACACCGCCTAAGCCGCGTGCGCGTGAGTCGGGCACGCCCCACGCCGCGAACTCCGGAAAGTCGGCCGAGGTCTCGTCCACGCCCATCACCACCAGGCCGATGTTCTCGCGCAGCATGACCTCCAAGACTTCCGGCCGCTGGCCGAGGTCGTTGAGCAGCATGCACGCGATACAGCGCTTCGTCTTCAGGCGAGTCGGTCGACAACGCGGGCACGCCGCGCGCCGCGGCATAGCGCGTGTAGATGTCGCCGTGAATGTCGCGCAGCTCATCGGTGATCGGCTGCACGACACAAAGCTCTTCGTCGGGCGCGCCGGCATCCGGGTCTTCGCACGTCGCATCGCCGGGCGCGCACGTGGTCATGCCACCCGCGCCACCGACACCTCCACCGGCCATGCCGCCCGCTCCACCGACGCCGCCCACGCCGCCCGTGCCACCACCGGCTATGCCGCCGACGCCGGCCGCGCCGCCCGCGCCACCCGCGCCTCCGACGGGCGCCATCGTGCCCGCAGTCGGCATACCAGTGCCCCCAGTTGGCGGCGCGGAGGTGCCGGCTTGCATCGCCAACATGCCGCCCGACATGCCGCCCGGCGCGAGCGGTCCGCTCTGTTCGCCCGTGTCAGTCGTGCATGCGCTGATGATCGAAAGCACGCCCACAACGAGCCAACATCTGCTGCGGAGATCACTTCGGGCCATGACGGCTCAACGTTTCTCGCCGCTTCAGAGAGGCAAAAATACGCCTACGCGCCGCGCTGTGAAGAACTGTGCCTGGTCCGCGAAGGCTAGAGCGATCCAACACGAGGTGAGGTCTGCGAACGAGGGTGCGCGGGTCTGACGGAGGTCTCGATGGACCGTCGCGTTCGTGGCTTTGCGTTTGCGTTTTCGCTGTCGCTCGCGAGCGCCGGTTGCTCCGGCGAAGTCGAAAGCAAAAAGAATGACGGCGTCACCCAAACGCCGCCTGATCCATTCGCGATGGATCCCATGCAGCCCGTCGTACCGGATCCGCCGCCGATCGATATGACGCCCGAAGTGCCGGTGATCGTGGATGGCGACGCCGACGCGGTGGCCGACGATGTCGACAACTGCCCCGCGCTCGCCAACGCCGATCAGCTCGACGGTGACGCCGATGGCCAAGGCAACGCGTGTGATCTGTGTCCCGCGCTCGCAGCGCCAGCGTCTACAGATGGCGACGGCGATCATGCGGGTGACGCTTGCGACAACTGCCCGATGTTGGCCAACGCTGAACAGCTCGACACGGACGCCGATGGTTTGGGTGACGCTTGCGATGATTGTCCCGAGGCCGCGGACGCCGAGCAGCTCGACAGCGACGGCGATGGCGCGGGCGACGCTTGCGACAACTGCGCGGAAGTCGAGAACGCTGCCCAAGCCGATCGCGACGACGACGGCGTGGGCGATGCCTGCGCGTGCGGCAACCCGGTCGTCCGTTGTGAAGACGGCGAGGCCGGGCCATACGGCTGCCTCAACGTCGATCTGCTGTCGAGCTTTACGCCGAGTGAGCTCGACGCGCGCAGCGGCAACAGCGTGTGGGGCCACGTCGATGCGGCCACCGGGCGCGAGACGGCGATCGTCGGGCTCGACACCGGCAGCGCCGTGATCGACGTCACGTATCCGCTCTGTCCCGAGGTGCTCGGCATGCTCGAGCCCGGCGTCCGCGCGACCGCGACGCGCGACGTGAAGGTGATGGGTGACTACGCGTTGGTCGTTGCCGAAGCGCAGCAACACGGGCTGCAGATCTTCGACCTGCGCCCGCTGCTCGACGGCAGCGCATCGGGCTCGGTGGAGCCGGTCGCGATCTACCGCGGCACCAGCCAGCAGCCGGTGAGCAACGCGTAG
>Ga0193752_1001304_pt1 | contig 20939 bp, 21 predicted proteins | sample H1c1metaG_FD_144924 | JGI IMG/M metagenome (GOLD analysis project Ga0193752, IMG submission 144924) | Soil microbial communities from a riparian zone of the East river system, Colorado, United States - H1c1 | ecosystem: Environmental > Terrestrial > Soil > Riparian zone | place: USA: East River...
GCAGATCATGGCCGATACCCGGCTCGTTGTAGTTGATGTAACAAGTTGAATAAATAGCTGCTTTGCCGGGCGTTGTTTTGCCGTCGCGCACCGCGAAACTGGCATCTGCGCGCGCAGTACTGCGAAATTTTGCGCTATCGTACTCAGGTAGTACACGATCCTTGTGCACGCCCAGCACGCTGTGCATCAGCCCGCGCGCCGCACTATTCTTATTGACCGCATTCACCACCTGCACCACCACCGGTATTGATGCAAGCTTGCCCATCGCGTCCGTGCTCGACAGCAATTTGTCGCGAAAACCCACTTCGCCCTTTTTGTATTTCACCGCCTTGGCGCGCAGCATCAGGTGCGGAAAATCCACGTTCCATTCGTGCGGCGGCACATACGGACATTTGGTCATGTAACACATGTCGCACAGGTAGCATTGGTCGACCACCTTGCCGAAATCCGCCTTCGCCACACCATCGACTTCCAACGTCGAGCTGTTGTCGATCAAGTCGAACAGCGTCGGAAACGCCGTGCACAAGCTTACGCAGCGGCGGCACGTATGGCAAATGTCGAATACGCGCTCCAGCTCTTTATTCAGCGACGCTTCGTCGTAAAACGCCTGAGACTTCCAGTCGAGCGGGTGCCGGGTGGGCGCTTGCAGACTGCCTTCTTTAACATTAACGGCCATGGCAAATATTCAAACGCGATAGTATTGCGTTACACAAAAAGAAAAAGCGGAGGCGATGTTCCGCGCTCCGCCTTCAGTACTGATTTCAGCGCTTAGTCCGCCAGCGCATCCAGCGCTTTCTGGAAGCGGTTGGCATGCGAGCGCTCGGCTTTGGCCAAAGTCTCGAACCAGTCGGCAATTTCGCCGAATCCTTCTTCGCGGGCGGTTTTCGACATGCCCGGGTACATATCGGTGTACTCATGCGTTTCGCCGGCGACGGCGGCCTTCAGGTTATTGCGCGAGTTGCCGATCGGCAGATCGGTCGCCGGATCGCCGATGGCTTCCATGTGCTCCAGATGACCGTGCGCATGGCCGGTTTCGCCTTCCGCGGTGGAACGAAACAGCGCCGCGACGTCGTTCTGACCTTCCACGTCGGCCTTCGCTGCAAAATAGAGATAGCGGCGGTTCGCCTGAGATTCACCTGCGAAGGCGGCCTTCAGATTGCCGTGGGTTTTTGAGCCTTTGAGTTCCATATAAATCTCCTTTATAAACAATTACTTACAATAAAACTGGGCATCGTGCAAAACAATAAATGCGCAACCGTTTAGCGTAAAAAAACACAAGATTGGACTAAATCTAATTCGTGAATCGAATATAAAAGGTCGTGGTGACTTTGTCAAACCAGACCGGTCATCGCGACAGTTGCGCCTCGATCTCCGCAAAAGTGTTGGCGACAGCGTCGGTTTGTAGGGTGATGCCGAGTTGCCGGACAATCTGCGTCGTTGAAAAAATGCCGCGCAACCGCACGCCGTTCTTGTCGTCGCGTTCCATCACCAGTGTGTGCTGGCGTCCGGCCTGCTTTAACGTGGCAACGATGTGCCCGACTTTGGCTGCTTGCACCTGCGCCAACTGCAATACCTGAAGGCTGGCGCAGCGCGTCATGCAGTTGCGCACCAGCACCTCGTCGCGATGCAGACTCTGCTGCACTGCGATTTGCACCGGCTTCTCGCCCGATACATCATTAGCGGTGATCACGCCCAGCACCTTGCGATCCTGATCCACCACCAGCAACATGCGCACGCCGCGCTGAACCATGCGCCGGTGCGCTTCATCGACCGTGTCGCCGGCGAGAATGATTACCGCCGTCACACGCGTCAGATCGGTCATGACGTCGGTCGCCGGACTGTCCAGTTGCACGCGGTTCAGTGCGGGTTGCGTGGGCTGAGCATAGCCCACGCCCGAGGGCAACACTGCATAGGGCAACGGTTGATAGCTTCTGAGCATGTGTGCCTCCCAAGTGATCACACACTATAGATCATTCCGGCAACAAGTATTGCGCAAAATCAAAACACTCGGCTGTGCCGGACAGAAACCGTACTAGCCGTGTTCTTCTACTGTACCTCGGAGCCCGCTCTGAAGTACGGTGTCCCCTTTGCGGCGACGCAAGTGCACGTTGTTCTGACGCTCCAGATAACGCACCAGCTCCGCCAGCGCCCGGTGATACACGTCGCGTTTAAATTCGACCACCGACTCGGTGGGCACCCAATAATCATTCCAGCGCCACGCATCGAATTCTGGTTTATCGGTGGCGCGCAAACACACATCGGTGTCACGTCCGATCAGACGCAATAAAAACCAAATTTGTTTTTGGCCGCGGTAATTGCCGCGCCATTCGCGGCGCAGCCAACGCTCCGGCACTTCATAGCGCAGCCACTCGCGCGTGCGGCCGAGGATTTTGACGTGCCGCTGGCGCAAGCCGACTTCCTCGTGCAGCTCACGATACATGGCAGCCTCCGGCGACTCGCCCGGATTGATGCCGCCCTGCGGAAACTGCCAGGAGTGCTCACGCACCCGTTTGCCCCAGAAAACCTCGTTCTTCGAGTTGCAAAGAATGATGCCTACATTGGGGCGGTACCCATCGCGGTCTATCACGATCACGACCCCGTAAATGCTTTAGTTGCACTGATTCTTCCACAATTTTGAGGTGAATGAAAGCGCAGACTGTCGCCTAGATCAACAGGTGTTTCTCGTCATGCCGGTTCATCTTGCGCAAGCCCTCGACAAAGCGCGTAAATCCCAGTTCGTAGCGTGCTTCCAGCTCGCCGGCACGCCGATCAAGCGTCGCCCAAGCCGCATTGCCTGCGGGTCCGCGGAATCCGAACACAATCACATTTCCCGGTTTCTCTGCGGGCAGGCACAGGGTGCCCGCGGGAAAAGCCTGCTCGATGCGTTTTAACGTTTCGTTGAACTCGCGGTCGCCACCCCACAAATTTACCACCAGCATGCCGCGCGCGTTCAATCGCTCATGGCAGTCACGATAAAACGCGAGGCTCGACACCGCCTCGACATGCGATTCGCCGTCGTAACCGTCCGCCATGATCAAATCCGCGCAGACCGTGGGCCGCGTAACAAACTCCGCACCGTCACCGATGATGACTTCAAAGCGCACATCGTTGGCCGGCACGGCAAAATAGCGGCGCGCCACGGTCACTACGCGTTCGTTGATTTCGATCACGCGTATCGAAGTACCGGGCACGCGGTGATAAATAAACTTCGCTACCGAACCGCCGCCCAGACCGATCATCAACACCGATCGCGGGTTTTCGTTAAACAGCAAAAAAGCCATCATGCTACGGGTATACGACAGCTCCAATTCATTGGGCGCAGCAATACGCATCGCGCTTTGCACGGTGTCGCTGCCGATATGCAGCGCGCGCACGCCGAATTTTTCACTGATATAAACGGTTTCGGCATCCTCTGCCGGCTTTCTGATGCGCCAACTGCCCAGCAAGTCCATGATTTTCCCGGAATGTTTTCTACGTCCGGTAGAATACGTTTTTTTTCGATCGTTGGCAGCCATGCGCGTCTCAAAATTCTTCATTTCCACGCTAAAAGAAGCCCCGTCCGAGGCTGAGGTCATCAGCCACCAGCTCATGCTGCGCGCGGGCTTGATTAAACGCCTCACCAGCGGCGTTTACACCTGGATGCCGCTGGGCCTGCGCGTATTGCGCAAAGTAGAAAACATCGTTCGCGAGGAAATGAACCGCAGCGGCGCGATTGAACTCTCCATGCCCGCCGTGCAGCCCGCCGAATTATGGATCGAATCCGGCCGCTGGGAGCAATACGGTCCCGAACTGCTGCGCATCAAAGACCGCCACAACCGCGATTTCTGTTTCGGTCCCACGCATGAAGAAGTCATCAGCGACGTGGTGCGCCGCGAGGTGAAAAGTTATCGCCAATTGCCGCTCAACTTCTACCAGATTCAGGCCAAGTTCCGCGACGAAATCCGCCCGCGCTTTGGGGTGATGCGCGGGCGTGAATTTGTGATGAAAGACGCGTATTCGTTTCACGCCAGCTACGAAGACTTACAGGCCACCTATCGCGAAATGTACGACTGTTATTCGCGCATTTTCACGCGGCTGGGCCTGAAGTTTCGCGCAGTAGCAGCCGACACCGGCTCCATCGGCGGCACCGGCTCACACGAATTTCACGTGCTCGCCGATTCCGGCGAGGATGCCATCGCCTACTGCCCCGATTCGACCTACGCGGCAAACGTGGAACTCGCAGAAGCGGTGGCACCCGCAACCCCGCGCCCCGCCGCCAACGCGCCGCTGGCCAAGGTACACACACCCGGCATCAAAACCATCGCCGATCTTTGCGCGTTTTTGAAAATACCCGCCGAAAAAACAGTGAAGGCCGTCGTGGTAGATGGCGCCGACGGCAACCCGGTGCTACTGATAGTGCGCGGCGACCATGAACTGAACCTGATCAAGGCTGCAAAACTCTCTCAATTAAAGCAACCGGTCACGTTTTCCTCGGCCGAAAGCATCCGTAACGCTTTCGGCGCCGACCCCGGCTCGCTGGGACCGGTCGGCTTCAAAGGCATGGTGATCGCCGACCGCACGGTTGCGGCCATGGCCGATTTCGTCATCGGCGCCAATGAAAACGATCAACACTATACCGGCGCCAACATCACACGTGACTTTGTCGAACCGCTGGTTGCCGACATCCGCAACGTCGTCAACGGCGACGCCTGCGCCGACGGCAAAGGCAAACTGGAACTGTGCCGCGGTATCGAAGTCGGCCACATTTTCCAGTTACGCACCAAGTATGCCAAAGCGCTGAACCTCGCCTTCCTTGACGAAGGCGGCAAATCGCAGATCATGGAAATGGGCTGCTACGGCATCGGCGTCACACGCGTGGTCGCCGCAGCCATCGAACAAAATCACGACGAGCGCGGCATCATCTTCCCGCCGAACATCGCACCGTTCGATGTCGCCATCGTGCCTATCGGCATGAAAAAAAACGTGCAGGTCAAAGAAACGGCCGAAAAACTTTATACCGAACTGCAAGCCGCCGGCTTGGACGTGCTGCTCGACGACCGCGAAGACCGCCTCGGCTCCATGCTCGCGGATATCGAACTGATCGGTATTCCGCAGCGCATCGTGGTGGGCGAGCGCGGCCTAAAGACTGGACAAGTGGATTATCAGCGCCGGACCGATAAATCGGTCACACAATTGAGCTTGAGCGATGCAATAAGTCATGTAAAATCAAATACATGCGAGACTTGATCCGTAACACACTGGTAGCCGCTGCACTGCTTGCCAGCACGCACGCACTGGCTGGCAACCAACTTTACGAGCCTATGTCTGATAGCGTGCGTGCCGCGCTGCATAAGGCGGTTTCCGATCAATCCGCACCGTTTCTCGCGTTTGCCACGACTGGCGAAGCGCGCGCGTGGCTCGACGCCATGTCCATCAAACTCGAACGGCGCGTTCCGGATCGCGTTCTGCGCGAGGAATTTCTGGTCACTGTGCATTACGAAGCCAAGCGTGCGGGGCTCGACCCGCAGTTGGTACTGGGCCTGATACAAGTCGAAAGCGCTTTTCGCAAATACGCGGTGTCGACCGCCGGCGCACGCGGGCTGATGCAGGTGATGCCGTTCTGGACCAAAGTCATCGGCGGCAACGACGACAACCTGTTCCATCTGCGCACCAATTTGAGATTCGGCTGCGTGATCCTGCGCCACTACATCGATATCGAAAAGGGCGACCTCTACCGTGCACTGGGCCGCTACAACGGCAGCCTCGGCCGGCCAGAGTATCCGAACATGGTTCTTGGAGCTTGGAAACAGTGGGAGTTTGCGCCTGCAACGTCGGGTGTGATTAAGACTGGAAATTGACAGTGCCCTCGCAGTCTCGGCGTTAGGACATTAGATCATGATAATTCCTCAGAGCTATCGCTTAGCGTAATTTGCCCTGCGCATGTAACGCCAACACATCCCAAACCGCCCGATTGCAAGGCGTAGGCACGCCAGCTTTTATGCCCAGTTGCACCACGCCACCAGCCAACCATTCCACTTCGAGGCGATTGCCGTTTTTCAGATCGTGATGCAGCGACGAATCCATGGTGCCCGGTACGCTGTCGGCAAAATTCAATCGATCATCGGCGTAGTTTTCCGGCAGCGCCACGCCCAGCGCGCGGCCCACGGCGACGGTTTCTTTCATCAGATCGAGCAGAAACGCGCGCGACTGCGGATGCTCGCGCACCGGACCGATGGTGGTACGCATGCTCGCGGTAGCACCCGACAGACCGACCAGAAAAGTATATTTCTCCCACAACGTGCGGCGGATATCGTTTGAAAATTCGGCTTGTATGCCCGCTTTGAGCAGCGCTGCGAGCAGCGCTTCGGCACGCGCGGACTTTTTGCCGTCATATTCGCCGAACACCATTCGTTGCAGCGTTCCGACTTGTTGGATCACGCCGGGGCGCGCGATATGCGTGCCCACATACGCGGCACCGCCCATCACAGCTTGATCGCCAAACACGCCACGCAGAATGTCGTCTTTCATCACGCCGTTTTGCAGCGACAACACCGTCGTGTGCGGGCCGACGATGGGTTTGAGCGATTTCGCCACCGCTTCGGTATCCCACAGCTTGACACCGAAAACAATCAGATCGGGTGTGCCTGCGGACAGTGCATCATCGGTGGCCTTGACCGGCTTGATCAGGGTGTTGCCCTGCGTTTCGTTTTCGATCAGCAGACCGTGCTCGCGCATCGCTGCAAGATGCGCACCACGCGCAACAAACGTGACATCACAACCGCTGTGCGCTAGGCGGCCGCCGTAAAGTCCGCCGACGCCGCCGGAGCCCATCATCAGTATTTTCATAATATTGTTTACAATCAAATACTTATATCAATATCGCATGGTAATTAAGTTCGCCGCACACACTATCTACACCGCCGCAAATAACCAAACCGAAACCAGGCACCCACTACGGCTCGGGGACTTCATTCGAAAGCAGATAGCCCAATAGTATGGCCGATAAAACTGCGCTGTTGCTGCAGAAAATCGATCACTAATCCACGCTGATCTTGTTGGCCTTGATCACCTGCGCCCAGCGCTCCACCTCGGCGCGCATATGCACCGCCATCTGTTCCGGCGTGCCGCCGCTGATGATGAGATTGGCTTCTTCCAGCCGCGCACGCACTTTAGGGTTCTTGAGCGCTGTGTTAAACGCGGCATTCAATCTGTCAACGGCGACCCGCGGCGTTTTCGCCGGCACCATGTAACCGAACCACGGCTCCACCACAAAATCGGCAAAGCCCTGCTCCACCATCGTCGGCACCGCGGGCAAGCCCGGCGAGCGTTTGGCGCCGGTGACCGAGATGCCGCGCACGCGTCCGTTTTTCACATACGACTGTATCGACGGTTCGTTTTCGACCATCATGTCAACCTGTCCGCCCACCACATCAATGATCGCCGCGCCGGATCCTTTGTACGGGATGTGGTTGATATTGACCTTGGTGCGAAACGCCAGCAGTTCCAGCGTCATGTGCGGCGAGTTGCCGATGCCGCCGGAACCGAACGTGAGCTTACCCGGATTCGCGCGTGCGAGCGCGATCAGCTCCTTGATGTTTTTTACCGGCACCGAGTTGTTGACGACAAACACGTTCATCACGCCGCCCAGCAGAATGACCGTTGCAAAATCCTTAAACAGATCGTAGCCGGGATTCTTGAACAGTGTGGGATTCACCGCACACGTGCCTACCGTGCAGATCACCAGCGTGTGTCCGTCGGGCGGCGCCTTGGCGACGATCGATGTACCGAGCATGCCGCCGGCGCCGGGGCGATTCTCGACAATAACATTCTGCCCCAGCGATTCCGACGCCGCATCGGCCCGCAGCCGTGAAATCAGATCCGTCGAACCGCCGGGCACATAGGGCACCACAATACGCACCGCGCGCTCGGGGAAATTTTGCGCCCAGCCTGCGCCCGCGAACAAACTCAACAACAGCAAACATCCCGCTTTACGTATCATCAATGGTCCCTGTTCATTTCTTTTGACGCAGTTCCGCCAACATATTGCAAAACATCGCGCCCTGCTCCAGCGCGTCGTCGAGTGCCACATGCGTATGCGGCAACGGGTCAAACCAGCGCGGCGGCAAATGCGCTTTGGCCGAGTCCTGCCATGTTGAATTCGTCATTGCCATGGCGAGCGTTCGTATGTCGATGCCGGAATGCGCAAACGGGCTGCGGCCGGTAAAGCGCATGAGATACCACTGCACAAACATGAAATCAAACGTCACCGGAAACGCCACGAACACCGGCGTGCCGGGCAACGTTTGCAACCACGCCAGACAATCGCGCATCGCGGCTTCCGGCGTTATGCAATTTTTTCGGCAGGCTTCCCACGCCGGCTTTTGCGTTTCCCACCACGCCATGGTTCGTGGATGCCCGCTCGCGCCGGGCAGCGTTTCGAGATTAGCGCTAAACGTGCTGATCAGCGTTTTGTCGGCGAGATAGGCCGCGCAACCGATCGAGAGCATCGAATACGGCCCCGGTATTGGGCCGTCCGTCTCGACATCGGTGCTGACATAAATCTCTGTAGATGGCTTTGAGTTTTTCAAAAAAACTATAATAAAATCAAATACTTATGAAACAATGCTCCATGCAACGCAGCATCCACAAGAATTGCTCAGAGTGCTTTTAACGACTCGATGACTTTGCGCTTGACCACGATGCCTTCAAGCCGGCGGCGTTCACGCTCTTTGCTGGCGCGCTCGGAAGGAATGCGGATTTCATTCACACCGGGCTGTTTGGGCAGCGCTTTCATTTCACGCACGTATTGCGACATGCGCTGTTTGAAATCATTGCCCGGCAGCATGATTTCCGGATTGATCGCCCAGAACAAAAAACCATAGTCGAGTACCTGATCGCGAATAATCGCCGAGCCCGCCAGCAGGCCAAGCGCCTGTATCGCAAACGACAAGCCATAACCTTTGTGCACGTAATCGCGCCCGCCAAAAGGCGCCACGCCGCCTTTTAAGGTGGCGGCTGCATCGCGCGTGGGCTTGCCGTTCTCATCAAAGCCGATGCCGTCGGGCAGCGGCTCATTCAGGTGCGCATGCAGCATCACTTCGCCCCACATGAATGATGCAGTGCCAATGTCGAACGTGACCGGCCCTTCTTCCGATGGAAAGCCGAAACAAATCGGGTTAGTACCCAGCGCCGGGCGTGCCGCGCCGGGCGGCACCACGCGCGGCTTGTTGCTCGCCGTGTGCATGGCCACGTAACCCGCTTTGACAATATGCTCGACAAAGTAAGCGTTGCGGCCGCTGTAGTACGTGTTGTAAACACCCACGCAGCAAATGCCATGCGCCTTCGCCTTTTCAATAGCTTTTTCCGCGCCGCGATACGCGGCCACATAACCGATGTTGTTGCCGGCGTCCATCAGCGCGGACACCGGCGTTTCCTTCACCACTTTGATCGGCGTGCGCCCGGCATTAATCTTGTCCTCGCTCGCCATCGCCAAAATACGCGGCAGCCCCGCAAACTTGTAGCCGCACAGCATGTTGTCGATCAGTTGATCAACCACAATACGTGCATCTTCAGCCGTATAGCCGATACGCTGCACCGCCGTTTCGCCAATGGTACGGGCTTCGGCGACCGTGAGGCGCACGGTATCGGGTTCGTCGGCGTCGAGCAGTGCGCCGGCGCTTTGTTCGCTGTTTATCGTTGCTGCTGATGTCATGCAAATTCCTTGGAAGTTATAGCTTGAGTAAACGTGCCGCATTGGAGCCGAGTATCTGTTCACGCTCCGCAGCGGTAAGGTTGGGTATGGTATCGACGAACTGCACAGGCCGCGGATATCCCGCGTCCATGTTGAAATCGCTGCCGACGACGATACGATCGGTGCCGACCATTTCCATCAGGTAACGCATGATGCCGCCGTGGTGGCTGATGGTGTCGTAAAAAAATCGCCGCAGATACGCGCTGGCGGGCTGCTTCATGTGCCCCAACTCGTGCGTGCGCGTGGCAACACCGTTGTCAAAGCGCCCGATCAGCCACGGAAACGATCCACCCGCATGGGGCAGCACCACGTCGAGCCGCGGGAACGCATCGAGCACGCCGCCGAAAATCAGGTCCGCTGCAGCGATGGCCGACTCATGCGGATTGCCGATCAGATTGCGCATATGAAACTTTTCCATACGCTCGCCGCCGCACGGATTCACCGGATGCAAACACAGCGGTAATCCCAGTGCTTCGCATTGCGCGTAAATCGGCCAGAACGATTTGTCGTCGAGGTTAAGTCCGTTCACATGCTCCGCCATGTAAACAGCGCAGATGCCTGGCAGATGTGCTGCGCGTTCAAGTTCTTTTAACGCAAGATCAGGCGCCTGCATCGGCAAGGTCATCGCTGCGCGAAAGCGCTTGGGATGCTTCTCGTATGCCACCGCGCAATTGTCATTGTAGGCACGCGCGAGCTTCAGGCCAAACTCGGGCGATGCCCAGTTGATCATCGGATTGGTGAGTGAAAACAGGCGCACATCGATACCTGCTTCATCCATCAGCTTTACCATCAGATCCACATCCACCATGTCGGGCGGAAACCGCGACACCAGCGCGACGCCGGGTATGGTGATGTTGGTGTCGCCTTGTTCGGTTTTGCCGATAGTGCAGCCGTTGGCGTTGCCTTCACGCTCCAGCAACTGTACCCATTGCGGCGCGAACCAGTGTGCGTGTACGTCAATGACAGTCATCTCATCCCGCCTTCACGGCCGCACCCGCGCCATTGCCCGCGATGCGGCCAAACACCAACCCCGACACCAGACCCGTGCCCGCCGGATAGTTAAAGTAAAAAATGCCGCCGACCATTTCGCCCGCCGCATAAAGCCCTGGAATCGGTTGGTAACCGAGATCGAGCACCTGCCCGGTCTCGTGATTGATGCGCAACCCGCCAAAGGTAAAGGTGATGCCGCAGGTCACGCCATAGGCCTCATACGGCGGCGTATCGAGCACATTCGCCCAGTTCGACTTCACCGGCTCTATGCCGACGGTGCAGCGCCCATCGCGTATGGCGTGGCTAAACGGCACATCGGTCTTGATCGATGTGTTGTATTCACGCACCGTTTTAAGGAAGCCTTGTGGATCGACGCCCTCGAGCTTGGCGGCGAGTTCCTCCAGCGTATTAGCCACGAATTTGGTCACTTCGCGTCCGCTGTACTCTTTTTTGAGCAGCGGTTTGGTTTTCGCGTCGAATACCTGATACGCGTATTGCCCCGGCTGGCGCAGCACCTCGGCGCCATACTTGGCGTAGGTATAGTTGTAAAAGTCCTGCCCTTCATCGACGAAGCGCTTGCCGTCCGCATTGATCATGATCGACAGCGGATAGCTGTGACGATACGGATCATGCGACTTCTCGACGACGCCGAACTCGGGCGCGTGACGCTCCCACGACACCGCATGACGCCCCGACCAGTTGCCGTATGGACAGGCGCCGATGTCCAATGCCATTTTCAACCCTTCACCCTGGTTATGCCGTGTACCGCGCACCTTGGCCAGTTCCCAGCCCGGCCCCAGGTAACGCGTGCGCCACTCTGGATTGGCTTCAAAACCACCGCAGGCGAGGATCACGGCTTTTGCGTGATACTCAATCGGCTGGCCTTTTTGTTTCGCACGAACACCCTGCACGTTAACGCCGTCGTAGATCAGCGAGATCGCGCGCGTCTCATAAAAAATAGCGACACCTTTTTTCTCCGCGGTTTTAGTCAAATCTTCGACCAATCCCGCGCCGCCCCCGTTAACCGTCAGTGGAAAGCGTCCGAAAAACTTGCGCTTGCCGTTGACGATCGCGGACTGCGTGCCGTAATTCGGCACAAACGATGCACCCTGACTGCGCAGCCATACCATGCCCGCGTGGCTCTGCGTGATCAGTGCTTCGCTCAGATTCGGATCGGTACGAAAAGCCGTCACGCGATAAAGATCATCGTAAAACTCGTCGATGGTGTTGCTGTCCCAGTCGGTATTTTTGGCTTCGTCTTCCGGGATTTCAGTGATCTGCTGCAGGTCTTCGACCTTGCTGTAGGCAAAACGCATCACGCCGCCGGCGAAGCGGCTGTTGCCGCCGGATTCATCGATGGACGCAGCCTCCAGCATCGCCACGCTGGCGCCTTTGTCACGTGCCGATATCGCCGCGCACAGTGCTGCATTGCCTTTCCCTACAACCACCACATCATACATTTGCATGCTTTTTTCCTTTCAGCTAAGGCGTAAAATTCGCGCTCTTGATGAGCTTGCTCATGCGCGACATTTCAGATTTGATCAGCGCCAGCAGTTCTTCCGGCGTGGTGCCGGACGCTTCCACACCGGCCTCGTTGAGGCGCTTTTGATCGGTGGTTCGCATCACTTGATTGATTTCGCTGTTCAACCGCGCGATCACCGCCGGCGGCGTTTTCGCCGGCGCGAAAAAGCAAATCAGCGATTCCGAATCATAGCCGGGCATGGTTTCCGACACCGCCGGCAGCTCCGGCACGAGTTTCGAACGCCGCGGCGTAGTCACCGCAAGCGCGCGCATTCTGCCGCTTTTGACGTGCGGTACGATCGAACCCAAACCGGGAAACATCATGTGCACTTCGCCGCCGAGCATACCCACCATCGCCGGCCCGGTGCCCTTGTAATTGATGCGCACAATATTCACGCCGGCCATGAACTTGAACAACTCCGCCGCCAGATGCGGTGATGCGCCGGAGCCGCCCGCGCCGTAGTTGAGATCACCCGGCCGCGCCTTGGCCAGCGCGATCAGTTCCTTCACCGATTTCACCGGCACCGAGGGATGCACCACCAGCACATTCGGCGAACGCATCGACAGCGTGATCGGTGCCAGATCGCGCAGCGGATCCCAGCTCACCTGAGTGAGAAACGGCTGCAGCCACGCAATCGAACCGTAAAACAGAATGGTGTGTCCATCCGGCGGCGCCTTGGCCACGACTTCGACCCCAACGCTGCCGCGGTTTTCGACGATCACCTGTTGTCCGAGCCGCGGCGAAAGTTCCTGCGCCACCAGTCGCGCGCCCCAGTCGTTGTTGCTACCCGGTGCGGCAGTGACAATGCGTATCAATTTGGCAGGGAAGGCATCCTGCGCATGCGCGATGGTCGCGCCCGGCACTGCGAGCGCGGCAGTACAAGCACAAACGAATTTACGCCGCTTCATCCCGCTCCCCGATCGTGGTTGCCGATTTGTTGGAACGTTTTATCACATGAGATAGCGCTTGACCAAGGACTCGCACCATTCCAGTCCATTACCCGGTCTGTCGCCCGCTACGGCGTAGCCGTCCACGATACGCAAGGGTTCCGTGAGAAACGCGTTGGCCCAATCGACATATTCTAGCCAGTGCGCGGTCGGCGTCGCTGCCAGTAAATGCACGCTGATTTCAGGATACAGATGCGATGACATTTCGATGCCTGCCGTTTGCGCCACGGCGGAGGCGCGCAACCAACCGGTAACACCGCCGATGCGCTCTAGATCAGGCATCACAAAATCACACGCCTCCGCTGCCAGCGCTTTTTCCATGTCATACACCTGTGAAAAATTTTCACCGATCTGCACCGGTGTGGCGATCTCGCGCGCAAGATTCGCGCTGGCAACGTAATCGTCATGGCGAACCGGTTCTTCGATCCAGTAAATGCCCTCGTTGTCGAGCGCATGGCCGCGCTGCAGCGCCTCATCTGCGCTCAAGGCCTGATTAAAATCGGTCATGATCACCACCGAATCCGCCACACGATTGCGCACCGCGCGCGTCGCGGCAAGGTCTTCTTCCAGCGTGGCGTAACCGAGCCGCAGTTTCACTGCGCGAAAGCCGCCGGCAAGCAATTTCTCCGCTTCATCGGCGACCGCTTGCGGCGCCATCAGTCCCAGTCCGCAACTGTTGTAGGCCGGGATCGGCCGCGGCTGCGCGCCGAGAAACTTCGCCAACGGCACGCCAGCCGCCTTCGCTACCACGTCCCAGCACGCCACATCGATCATCGCCATCGCCATGCGCACGATGCCCTGCACGCCGATCAAAGTGTAGCGTTTCGCCAGCGCGCGCCATACTGTTTCGGGATCGGCTTGCATGCCTTTGATCAGGCCCAGCGCATCGTCGAGAAATATTTTTATCGCGCCTGCCGCCTTGGGCGTGTAGCAAAACTGGTAAGCGTGTCCGGTAACGCCTTCTTCGGTTTCGAGATCGACCAGCAGCAACGGCGCCTCACGCACCGCCTGCGCGCTGGTGCCCAGCACGTAGGTCATCGGCACCGTGATGGCGGTGGCACGCACGTCGCGTATCTTTAACTGCGGTATCTTCACGAATTCTGAATTGAAGTGGTGTGACGTCGCTCAGCGGGAATCATCACCCGCCAGCACTTCAGCCACATGCAGCACCTGAGTCGCGGTATCACCGCGCCGTCGCAGCCGGCCTTCGATGTTCAGCATGCATCCAAGATCGCCGAGTACCACTGCATCTACATTGCACTTCGCAATATTCTGGCACTTGCGGTCGGCAATATGCGTGGAGATGTCGCCGTACTTCACAGCGAACGTACCGCCAAAGCCGCAACAGGTTTCGCACTCGTCCATCTCTTTCAGTGTGAGTCCGTCGATCATGGCGAGCAGCGCGCGCGGCTGCGCCTTTACATTCAGCTCGCGCAGCCCAGAGCAAGAATCATGGTAAGTATATGATTTAATTGATTTTTTTGTAATTCGATTTGCTGTGCCAGCAGTGTGCATCACGCTCACCAGAAAATCCGTCAGTTCATAGGTGCGTGCGCAAAGTTTCGCGGCACGCGCTTCCTCTGGTTGCGCGGAAAATAAATCGGGGTAGTGCGTGCGTATCATGCCCGCGCACGAACCCGACGGCGCAACCACGTACTCGCAATCCTCAAACTCGCCGAGCACCTTGCGCGCCAGTGCCAGCGCCGACGCGCGATCACCCGAGTTGTAGCCCGGTTGTCCGCAGCAGGTTTGTGCCGCAGGCACGATAACTTCGCAACCTGCATCTTCCAGCAGTTTTAACGCCGCGAAGCCGATGCTGGGGCGCATCAGGTCGACGAGGCAGGTGACGAAGAGACCGACTTTCATTTTCAAAGCGTTGCTTATAGTTTATTCATTGAACGGCAGTATCGAATTTACGACTATTTCGCGTTGCCAAATCGCTTTGATAGCTCTTCGAGTAGCCTGTTGCCGTCAGATGTATTCATGGAAACCGAGGTGCTCACTGGATGGTAGATATTGAACTGTCGGCGAATCTCGTCAGCGGACAGCCCGTCACTCAGTTTATGGGCAGTCGCCATCCACCTTATCGACAATCGATGCCTCTTTTGGCCATGCGCCACGTCGCCGGGAGCGCCTAACGGAATAAGTTGATATGTGCCAGGATCTTCGATAACCCCGTATCCAATGGCGCCGTAGCCCTTTGCATATGCCACGACCTTGTCACCTGATACATATCGGGTCAGAATCTTTTCGCCTTGATCTCCAGGTGCGTTATCAAAACCAGTTGCAATTTGGCGATGAGCCACTAAAAACGCCCACCATGACTGTTCCGCATTCCCGATGTTGTGCCAATAAATTCCCGGTTCGCGTACAGCGGAATTGAAGATCAAGGGATATAGAGACTCAAGTGAACGATCAAACTCCACTGAGAAAGATAGAAAACGATCTTCGCCGATTTGCGTCGGAAAATACGAAATGCACCTGAAGGCAACCCCCTTCGAACTCAGCCATTCTCCGATGGCAAAAACCGTTTCATCAAATGAGCGTGCAACCAAGATGATACGGCTTCGCGTGTTGATCTCATCTATATTTGCTTTGCCCCCTAAAAAACGAAAAACTGTCTCCTTCGACACACCGTTGCTGCTGGAGAATTTCCGAAAGAAGCTCTCACCACGATACTTTGAGAATTCCGCCAGATACTGAAGAGCCTGGGTTTCCACTCCAAGTCGTCCGGTATTTCTCTTTAACTCGATGATTACACCGTTTCCAGCCCGATCCAAAGCGAAAATATCTGCGCGCTTCTTCGCTTGGGTACGCACCTGATTGCTCACCAGAAGCAATGGCTCGCCAAACACGGAATCCTCCATTACCTGAATATTGCTGTCCTCCTTCGTTATCAAATACTTTTCCAGCTCCAGCTCACGCGGCTCCCAGTTTGGCGGGACTCTTTCAAGAGACCCATTTGCAGGTTTTATTCTAAACAACATTGTGCATAGCCTTTGTCATATCCAACAAACTGATTGGGCGAAACGTCGCTTGCAAGGTTTCTACCGATACAGTCCCTGCTTCGCCAGCCAATTCTGAATCACATCCGCCACCTGATCACTGTTCTTGTCCATCATGATCATGTGCGAATTGCCTTTGATGCCGATCTTCGGCAAGTCGATGACATCATATCTGCCGCCCGCCGCCTTCACCCGTTCCAGAAACTTCAGTTCGTTGGCGCGTATCGTCGGCCAGCGCGAATCTTCGTCGATGTAGTCGCCGTAGAGCGCGAGTATCGGTGTGTTTTTCAGATTGCCCGCGAGATTCGCATCACCCGGCGCGGCCGGTTCCACCAGCACCAGCGCCTTCACTTTATCGGGCCGCGCCTGCGCGACTTTTTGGCCGAACGATCCGGATTGCGAATGGATCAGCACCACGCATGGGCATACTTTATCCACAAGCTCAATATACGCGCGAATGATCGCATCATCGGTGGTGGTCCAGCGCGGCACCCCTTGTTTGGTAAAATTGTCGTAGCCCTCGGCGGGGAACTGGCTGCCGGGCTTCAGTTTCATTTTTGCGGGATCTTTGTGATACGAACCCGGCCCTGTGCCGATGCGAAAACGCTCGAACGGATTTTCCTTGGTCAAAAATACCGGCTCGCCCTTGAACACATCGGGATACATCGCCCAGCCCGAGCGCCCGCGCTCTACGGCGTCAGAGTTATAAACCGCCCAGCCTTTTTTGATGAAATAATTGAGCCAGCCTTCGCGCCCGTCCGGCGTGGTCTCGTAGGTGACACCGGTCAAGCCGCCGCCGTGCCACATCAATAGCGGCAGCGTGCCGCGCTGTTCCTGCGGAATGAAATACTGCACATACATCTGCTCAACCTGATACACGCCGTTTGGATCGACCTTCGCCGGCACGCCGCCCGGCGTAAACACGACCTCCTTTACTGGTTTGCCGGTGATCGTCACCTCGCGCCCGCCGACGTGAAACGAACCCATCGATTTCAATGTGATCGGCGTCTGCACCAACGCACAGCCGGCCGACAAGGCGGCACACAACACCATTACACATTTGAGTGTCTGCATGATCATCTCCCGGTTTTAGTTTGTATAGGCAGCATCATTATCCCAGATCAGCGCTTGCCGCTTGCGCGCTCGTTCTGCTCATGCTTATCGCGCTTTTCCTGCTGGAGCCGCGCCAGCGCCGGCGGCAACGCACGCCGCTCGCCGTCGAGTTTCCAGCCGCGCTCGGCCGCCAGGCGTTCTGCGGCTGCGATGCGCTCCGCGGTCAACGGATGCGTTCTCAGTATGGTGACCGGTGCGGCGCCCGGCGAGGCGAGTTTGGCGAACGCATTAAAGGTATCACGCGCGCCGCCCACATGGCCGTACACCGCCGCCAGCGCGGCCAGCGCCTCGGCGTCGGCAGCGCTTTCCTGATTGCGGCTGTACTTGAGCAGCGGCAACACGCCCGCGGTTTGCACCGCGCTGCCGGCGACACCGTCGCCCACGCCCAACGAGATCAGCGACAGCGTCAATCCCACCGCGATGCCGCGCCCCAGACTTGCCGCGGGATGGCGCAGCTTGGCGTGCGCAATTTCATGTGCCATCACCATCGCCACGGCATCTTCGCTGTCGAACTTTTCAATGAGGCCGCGATAAAACACCACGTTGGCACCGAGCGTGGCAAACGCATTGGTCACTTTCTCCGGTGAGTAATGCACCTGGATTTCCATACCTGGCGGTAAATTCATCGCCGGCGCCAGTTTCGCCGCGATCGCGCGCAGCGCCGTGCGCGCCGCTTCCGCGGACGCATCGCGCGGCTTATCCTGCCAGTGTTTCGCAATGCCCTGGGCGTAATCTTTTTCGACCGAATACGGCAACCGCGCCGCAATCTCGCCGGCGAAAAAACCAATCAGTGCAGCGCCCACCGCAATCACTCCCAGCAGCCCGAACACCAGCCACGCAAACTCCCTGAGCGGATGCTCGGTGCTGTAATTAACGGTTTCGTCGGGTTGCCGGTTTTCGTAGCGCACGATGCGCTGCCGCCTTGCTAACCGGTGGGCTCGGCGCGCGCCGCCGCAGGCTTCAGCGCCGTGCCGTAGGTCATCACCTCCATCGCCGGCAAGCCCTTGCGCATGCCGCCCGACACTGTGGTACTTTCGATCTTGACATTGATCACCAGCGTGCTGCCGAAACGCTGTGCCTCGGCTTTCATACGCAGCGTGGCTTCGCGCCGCGCACGGTCGAGCAGCGATTCATACGACGACAGCTGGCCGCCGATCAGGGTGCGCAGCCCGGCGACAAACTGCTTGAAATAGTCCGAACTGATCACCACGGATCCGCTCACCAGCCGGCAATCCTGCGGCGTCACCACGTCCGGCGGGTAGCGCACGGCAAAAGCCAGCACATTCGCATATTGTGCTTCGCGCTTGCGAATCGATGCATAGTGCGCGTGCTCTTTCCAGCGCCCCACAAAATAACCCAGCGCCAGCAACACCAGAAAGACGATCCAGTTGAAAAACCCGGCGATGATCTCCACGGCAAGCTACTCCAGAACCACCGCAGTGCCGTAGGCGAGAATCTCCGCCGCACCCATGGTGATGGACGTCGCGGAGTAGCGTACATTCAGCACCGCGTTGGCGCCGATGGATTGCGCCTGCGCCATCATGCGTGCGGTCGCCTCGTCGCGCGCTTCCTGCATGAGCTCGGTATAACCTTTGAGCTCACCGCCGACGATATTTTTAAGCCCGGCCAGCAAATCCCGCCCCACATGCTTGGAGCGCACCGTGCTGCCCTGAACCATACCCAGGTGCGTGCGCACGCGGCGGCCGGGTACTATTTCCAGATTGGATACCAGCAATTTATCTTGCAGCAATGGATTGGCCATCGTGTTCCTTTTTTATGACGCCGATAATATCAATCTACCCGCGCCCCACTATCCTTAACCACCTTGCCCCATTTCACCGCTTCTTTCTTGATATGTTCGGTGTATTGCTCCGGCGTGCTGCCGACAGGTTCGATACCGTCGCGCAACAGGCGGTCGCGCAGCTCCGGCACTTTCAGCACTTTGGCGACTTCGTTGTAGATGCGATCGACGATCGGCTTCGGCGTGCCGCCCGGCGCGCAGATACCAGCCCACGAAATCGCTTCGAAGCCGGGTAGTCCCTGCTCGGCAATCGTCGGAATATCTTTCAGCGTCGAAAAGCGCCGACCGCTGCTGATGCCCAGCACACGCAACTTGCCCGCCTGCACGAGCGGCAGCGAACTCACCGGCTGGTCAAACAGCAGCACCACCTGCCCGGCCAGCAAATCGCTCATCGCATTGCCGGTCCCTTTGTATGGCACGTGCACCATGTTGATCCCCGCAGCAGAAGCAAACAGCGCTGCCGACAAGTGCGATGCGGTGCCTATGCCCGACGACGCATAGTTGATCTGCCCCGGCCGCGCTTTGGCGATCGCGATGAACTCTTTTACGTTTTTCGCCGGTAGCGACGGGTGCATGACGATGATGTACGGCAGCGAGCCCGTCTGCGTTACCGGTGCGAGCCCTTTGTCCGGATCGTACGGCAGTTTGGAATACAGAAACGGCTGTATCGCAAACACGCCGGTGGTGCAGGCAAACAGCGTGTGACCGTCGGGCGGCGCTTTGGATGTCAGTTCGGCGGCAATGTTGCCGCCAGCGCCGGGACGGTTGTCGACAACCACTTGCTGCCCGACGTTTTTAGTCATCTCCTGCGCAATTAAACGCGCGACGATATCCGTCGAACCGCCGGGCGCGAAGCCGACGAGAATGCGTATGGTTTTATTCGGATACGACTGCGCACTGGCCAATGATGCCAATCCGGTCGATATTAAAATAATCAATAAAAACAAATACTTACGATTCACGTGCTTCTCCCTGAATAAATACGGATCCGTTGCTACGCCATCCCGATCGGCTCCGCCAAGGGCGCCACAATTGCGCCCGGCCGCGCGCGCATCATATCGTGCATTTGACGGCGCACCGGCGCATAACCCGGATCGTCGAACAAATTATTCATCTCACCCGGATCGTTGAAGAGATCATAGAGTTCGCCCGCGCCCGATTCAAGTTCGAAGGTACATTTGAATTTCTGGGTACGCACCACACGCAGCTTCAGCGCCACGCCGCAGCGCGACGGATGCACGTGCCATTCGCTGTACGCCACATCGCGCGTCTCGGCACCGCCGCGCAACAGTTTGGCGAGGCTGCGACTTTGCATTTCCGCAGGCTTGGCCACACCGGCGAATTCGTAGAATGTCGCTGCCAAATCCAGCGTGGACACCGGCTCAACCACCAACTGGCGGCTTGCCACGCCGGGGCCGCGCGCCACCATCGTCGCGCAACACATCTTTTCATACGGCGTCGGGCCTTTGAGATACAAACCATGATTGCCCAGCAGCTCGCCATGATCGGTGGTGTAAATAACCAGCGTGTTGTCGGCCACACCCGCGGCTTCGAGCGTGCTCATGATGCGCCCGACGTTGTGATCAATCTGCGAAATCATGCCGTAGTAGTTGGCGGTCATCTCGGCGAGTTGCGCGTCGCTTTGATCGGGCACGCGCGAGCCTTCGGCGCGAAACTTGAGCATCTCCGGATCGGCCAGTTGCGGCTTCGATTCCAGCGTCGCCTTGTGCCACCACGGGCGGCGTTCCAGATCACGTGTGCGGTGCTTCGGCAACACCATGTCTTTCGGGTCGTACATCAGGCTCCACGGCTCCGGACAATCAAACGCGTG
>Ga0193752_1001305_pt1 | contig 20939 bp, 17 predicted proteins | sample H1c1metaG_FD_144924 | JGI IMG/M metagenome (GOLD analysis project Ga0193752, IMG submission 144924) | Soil microbial communities from a riparian zone of the East river system, Colorado, United States - H1c1 | ecosystem: Environmental > Terrestrial > Soil > Riparian zone | place: USA: East River...
CGTTCAACATAAGACCGTGGGCATAATCATATTTTTAAAAATTAAAAAACACAATACAATGGCAACATATGAAAAAGGGTTATTGGGTTCATTCAGCGGGCCTACAGGAACCGTAGTGGGTTCGGGCTGCAGCAGCTTAAAAAGCTGGTGCGTTTATTTTAAAACATGCGGCTTCTTCAATCGTCTTCCATATAAAAATCAAATATGCTCCTCTTCCTTATAATTATCACCATCCTGACCATAGTCATTTACACATTCATGCTCCAAACCAAATTCGGCAGCAAACCTTCAGGCCAAAGGCTGCAAAGCATACAGGCATCAGCCAACTACCGCAAGGGGCAGTTTCAGAACCTGAGTGTTACGCCGCAATTAACCGAAGGCGCCAGTTTTACCGGGGTGTTAAGAGAGTTCATATTCGGCAAAAAGCCACGGAGAAGACCTTTGCAAACCCTGCCTTCGGTAAAGACAGATCTTCTGCAATTAAGAAAAGAAGAAGATGTACTGGTATGGATGGGGCATTCCTCTTATTTTATGCAGGTTGATGGCAAAACAATACTGGTTGACCCGGTATTAAGCGGCCATGCATCACCCCTCAACTTTACCACCAAAAGTTTTGCCGGCGCTGATATTTATACAACCGATGATATTCCGGAAATAGACTTTCTCTTCATCTCCCACGATCATTGGGATCATGTTGATTACGATTCCATAAAAAAGATGCAACCAAAAATTAAAACCATCATTACCGGTTTGGGTACGGGAGCGCATTTTGAACGCTGGGGCTTTAAGAAAGATATGATCATTGAAAAAGACTGGAATGAAACTGCAACACTTGCAGATGGCTTTTCAGTAACTGTTACACCGGCCAGGCATTTCTCAGGCAGGGCTTTTACCCGTAACAAAGCATTGTGGGTTTCATTTGTTTTACAAACGCCGGCGCATAAAATTTTTATTGGCGGCGATAGCGGCTATGATGCTCATTTTAAAATCATCGGAAATACACACGGACCTTTTGACCTGGCAATATTGGAATGTGGCCAGTACGACAAAAGCTGGAAATACATTCACATGTTGCCCGAAGAAGTGGTGTTAGCTGCGCAGGATCTGCATGCGAAAAAATTACTGGCTGTTCATTGGGGTAAATTCTCTTTGAGCAATCATGCCTGGGATGACTCAATTATAAGAGTAGATAAAGCTGCAACAGAAAAAAACATGCCTTTACTTACACCGATGATTGGAGAACAAGTAAATATTGATGATGATTCACAAAGCTTTTCACACTGGTGGAAGCATGTGGATGCATAAGAGCAACCTGCAGGCAGCCTTACACCGACAAGCGTCCTGCCTGCGTGCAGGCTACGCCCTGTTTACTCCGTACCTACGCCCAACCTGACTCCTTTGAGTACCAATAAATAATTATGTTAAATATCCCTTACAGCTAGCTAAACTTTACCCCTTCTTTATACCATTTCTTTTTCTTAAACCAAAACTTACTGCTGTCGGGCTTGCTTTGTAAAGGTAAAAACTGGTAGTGCTCATCAATGAGTGTTTTACCAAAATTTACCCTCTCTTTCTTAGGGCACCATTTACAGAAACTGCCAACCATTTGTATGGATGGGCGGCTTTTATTGACCAGGAAAAACTCTTCCGCTATGTCCATACTGTATATACCCCGCTGCTTTGTACCAATGAAGATCTGGGTTATTAAGGAATCCCCCCTGAACTGGTAAGCGCCATCACTGATCTCCAGGAATACCAGCCGCTTATAAAAATCTGCTGTCATTTTAGACCGAAGCGTCTCAAGTGATGAGTCTGCTACATCGGTACTGATCGATTTGAAGCTGCCATCCCCGTAAAAAAAATATATATCGGCCCGAAACCTCTCGTCCCCTATTCCACCGATAAATCCACTATGCCTGAAATACACACCATCTTTCCGGAAAGATTCTTCATTTTTAAACTCCTGTTTGTAGAACGTGAAGCGTTTGTGATTTGTGATACCACATGAAATGGTAAAAGCAATAAATGTTACCAGGCAAATTACTTTGATCATTACGATTATGTAAATTTTCAGAGATAAAAATACAGAAATACCAACTATTCGGGTAATTCCATCTTACTGGTGTAAGCTGCGGAATGCCATGCATATCTTTCATGCTTAGGCTTGCTCTTTCTTTATAAACACAATCTTTCGAAAAATGATGTATTTGCTACCGTTCTCATTCCGTAGGCCACCAGTCATTACCAAAAGCATCTTTAAAGCCGCAGGTAAAGCCATAGGGTTGCTGAGCAGGTTCCATTACTGATATTGCACCGGCAGCTATCGCTTTTTTATAAGTAGTTGCCACATCATCTACATAGATAAAGATACCGGCAGGCCTGGCCGCAAATTCAGGTGTAACATCGGCGAACATGATCACTGCATCTCCAATGCGTAACTCGCCATGCATGATAACATCTTCGCTCCGGGGTACTATAATCTGTTCTTCAGCGCCAAACACTTCTTTCATAAAACTAACAAACCCGGCAGCGTTCGGAATGATCATGTAAGGCATCAGCCGGTTGTATTGGGGAGGAATTTTCATAAAAACTGCTTTAATTAATTATCGTAAAATGTAAAAGTTACAACAATTATTTCAGGCTCTTACGCCCGAATGCTCTAAGCCCCTCTCCTTTGGAGAGGGGAAGGGGGTGAGGTCTGGTGAGGTTTCTTTAAAATAATTTGGTATCTTAACCCTCCCTTATTAATAAAATCAACATTTTATGACTACGATTGCTCTTTACAACCTCAAAGGCGGTGTTGGCAAAACTGCCAGTTGCGTAAACTTTGCTTACCTGGCTGCGGCCGATGGTTTTAAAACTTTGTTATGGGATATCGATCCCCAGGGTTCTTCTTCTTTTTATTACAAAGCAAAGCCCAAAACCCATCCCGGCATAAAAAAATTAGTTACAAAAGATGCAGACCTGGAAAATGCTATCCTGAGCACCGATTTCGAATTGCTGGATGTGATACCGGCCGATGGTAGCAGTAAAAGTTTTGATATCATGCTGGATGAAATGCGGGGAAACAAAAATCGTTTAAAGAGTGTATTGAAACAGCTGGATAAGGAATATGATTTTGTTTTTATTGACTGTCCGCCCGGCTTTAGTGCGTTGAGCGAAAATATCTTTAACGCTGCAGACATAGTACTGATGCCCGTTATACCAACCACGCTTTCTATCAGAACCTATAATATGGTGAAAGATTATTTTAAAGAAAAATCTTTAGACATCAGCAAGATGATGTGCTTTTTCACCATGACCGATCTGCGCAAGAACCTGCACAACGAGATCATGGAAGAGCTGTATAAAGACAAACGTTTCTTCCAGAACTACATTCCTTATTTAAGTGATGTAGAGAAGATGGGCATACACAAAGCGCCTATTATGGAATTTGCCAACAGCAGTTATGCCGCAAGTTGTTACAGGGAATTGTGGACGGAGATTAAAGAAGGGGTATTGTAGAAATTATAAGAGAAAAAGACAGGGTTGCTAAGTTAAATTTAGCAACCCTGTTTTATTAATAGCTCACGCTAAATGAGCCGTTTGTAACAATTTTTTTGTTCCCCCCCGTGAAATCAAACAGGTCACCTGAAAAAGTTCCGGTCACTTTAGTTGTAGTAATGGTTTGTATGGTTACGGTAAAAGGATTGGAATTTAGGATAAAAGGTTGCCATGAGCCTAAAGGATTGCTTAGATCAGGAAGATAAGATGGAGCACAATGCCTGGTGCTGGTCAATGTTCGTTTGCTGTAGGCACCAACAGTTATTGGATTTCCATTGTTATCAAGTATAGAAATAGTAAACTCTGCATTTCCCACTTCGCCAGTTGCGCTAAATATTCCTGGCATGAAAATCACGCCCATGTTGGTATTAAAGTCTTTTGTCACCCCATCGATCGTGCATTTTATAAAGTCTGGCGGTGGCGGTGGTCCGCTTGCATAAGTAATGTCAAAAGAACATCCTCCCGAAGGAGTATAAGAGAATGTACCGCCTGCAGTAGGTGTATTGGTACTGGTTAAAGTTATTGTTTGTGCACCTGTTCCCGAAAAAATGCCCGAAGCTGAAAATGTTACACCATTATCGCTATTGGTAGTTACCGAATAGAGACCGGCAACGGTTACATTTACTCCGAGTATAATTGTATTTGATGAAGTTAAAGCCACACTTGCAGCATAGCTTCCATTAATAGCCGGGGCCGTGCAGCTGCCAGGTGCACCATTAAAAGTAAATGATGCAGGAGGCGGTGGTGGAGCTATAGTTATACTGAAACTGCAACCACCTGAAGGTGTATATGCAAAGGTTCCCTGTGTTGATACACCACCATTTCCAATTAAACGTATTACCTGGGCTCCGGTAGTTGTAAAAGAACCGCTGCCCGAAAAGGTGATCCCGCTTGTGCTGTTGGTGCTTACGGTATAAGCTCCGGGAGTTGTTACATTTACTGCCAGGTCCACATAATTAGCTGCACTCAGAGCAACGCCACTTGCATAAGTGCCGCTTATTACCGGTGCTGTGCAGGTAGCAGGTGCGCCGGCATAGGTAAACACAGCAGGAGGTGCCCCATCATTAAAAGCAAGGCTGAAATTACAGGTGTTATTGGTTACAGGCACAAAAGAAAAACTACCTGCTTTAACAGGGGTGCCTTTGCCGGTTAAAACAATCGTTTGTGGCCCTGTTGCAGTAAAAATGCCGGTACCAAAAAACCATACACCGTTTGCAGCGGTCGTATTAAGGCTGTAAGTGCCTTTTGCAATAACATTTATATTAAATGTCACGGTATTTGAAGCGTCCATTTGCCTGCCGGCACTATAAGTGCCTGCAACTGCCGGCATTGCGGTGCCGGGTGTTCCGTCAAAAGAGTAAATAGAAGTACCGCCGGGGTTGCTGCCACTCTCCGTTGTCTCTTTTGTACATGAGTTGCCAAAAGCAATTAAAAAGCAGGATAAGGCAAGCAGGATAAAATTCTTGAGCATTGATTTGTTGTTTTATAAGGTAAATTCAAAATTTACTATTCAGGCCGTAAACCTACTGTTTTTTACAGAAACAGAAAAAATATTAACCATCAGCAGCCGGTCAAAATGCTAAATGCCGTACTTTTAATTATAAATAGATTCAATTAATTTATCATTGCTTTAAAAATTTGCCCATCGCATGAAGAAAGAATTAAACAGCTGGTACAGCCCGGCCCTGCAGAAAGATATGCCTATCGTGACTTATGGTGATTATGGTACAGCTATTTTATTCGTCCCCACAGCAGCAGCAGATTACCTGGAGTATGAGCGTTTTCAGATGATGGAAACCCTGGCGCCTTATATCAACGGTGGCAAAATAAAGGTCTTTTCTATCAACAGTATCAACAACGAAAGCTGGCTTAATAAAGAAATGCTGGGCGAACATAAAGCCATTCGCCAGAACCAGTTCAACGAATATGTTTACAACGAAGTAATTCCGTTTATAAAAAACAGCACATCCAACGAAACGGAGATCATCACCTGCGGCGCTTCTTTTGGCGCACTGCACAGTATGAACCTGTTCTTAAAGCGCCCCGACCTCATCAATGGCGTTATTGCCATGAGCGGTGTGTATGATCTTACTGAATATACCGATGGTTATTTTGATGAACAGGTTTACTTCAACAGCCCCATGCATTATATCCGCAACCTCGAGGACCATGATATGCTGGAACAGATCCGCAAAAGCAAGCACGTTCATATTTTAACCGGCAGTGGCGCCTATGAAGACCCCAATGCTTCCAAAGCCTTTGCAGGGTTGCTTTACAGCAAAGGAATCAATTATGAACTCGATGTTTGGGGCGAAGAATGGAAGCATGACTGGCCAACCTGGAGGGCCATGTTACCGGTTTATTTTGATACCCGGTTCTGATTTTCCCGCAGTTCTGCACAATAATATGATGGCTTTTTCAGTTATGTAGGTACCAATTATCCTAATATCATGAAAAAGCCAATACTCCTCTTTGCGATCAAGTGTTCGGTAATTCTATATTTCGCTGCCTGCACCGGAATTGATAAAATGACCACAGCCGTATCGGCTACCCCCCGTGTAACAAAAGGCGCCTGGAAAATAAATCTTTATACAGAATCACAGCATGATGAAACTGCCCGGTTTGATGGCTGCATGCTCACATTTGAGCCCAGCGGGAAGATCATCGCTTATAAGAACGGCCAGAAAATAACCGGTAACTGGGCCGAGGATGATATCCTGAAAAGAATATCCATCAACCTCGACACCAAAGATCCCGCTTTATCAAAACTTAATACTTACTGGAACATTGCGAGCATTTCAAAATGGCAGTTAAGTTTTCAAAATAATAAAGACCCGCAAGCAAACCAATTACAGATAACCAGTCTTTAACCTTTGTTTCATAATAGTTAGTTTTTGTTTATTTGAGTTTAATGATCTTAAAAAGCTGTTCCTGCGAGAGGAACAGCTTTTGAGTTTTTGGGTTTTTGTCATTTCGACGCAGGAGAAATCTATTAAGTTTCATGCATCAGATGTCTCCTGCGTCGACATGACAGATTATTTGGACTCAGTTTTAAATTGAGACAGTCCCTTTTGATTGGCATCAACAATTGTTTTACTTTTATGGCATGTCAAAAAAATTATTTCTTTTAGATGCCTATGCACTGGTTTTCCGTGCATATTATGCACTCATACGCAACCCTCGCATTACCAGTAAGGGCCGCAATACCAATGCACAATTTGGTTTTACCAACACCATTCTTGAGCTGATCAAAAATCAAAATCCCACACATATGGCCGTGTGTTTTGATACCCATGCTCCAACCGAACGCCATACCGATTTTGCCGATTACAAAGCCAACCGCCAGGAAACGCCGGAAGATATTTCATCGGCGGTGCCGGATATAAAAAGAATTATTGAAGGATTGAATATTCCTGTCATTGCTGTTGATGGTTACGAAGCCGATGATGTGATCGGTGCTTTGGCAAAGATGGCAGAGAAGGAAGGATACGAAGTGTATATGGTTACGCCTGATAAAGATTACGGTCAACTGGTTTCTGAAAATATAAAAATTTACAAACCGCCTTACCAGGGTGGTAAGTTTGAGATACTGGGGCCAAAAGAAGTTTGTGAAAAATGGGATATCTGCGATGTGAACCAGGTGATCGATATGCTCGGATTGATGGGTGATGCGGTGGATAATATCCCCGGCATAAAAGGAGTTGGTGAAAAAACAGCCGCCAAACTTTTGAAAGAATATGGAAACCTTGAAAAGATCTTGGAGAATGCAGATAATATAAAAGGCTCTTTGGGTGAAAAGATCCGTGCCGGAAAAGAGATGGCCATCATGAGTAAGAAATTAGCCACCATCATTTTAAATGTACCCGTTGAATTTCATGAGGAGAATTTTTTAATAAAGGAAATGAACAAACCTGCTTTGAGAGAGATCTTCGAAGAGCTGGAATTTAGAACGCTGGGTAAACGAATTTTGGGAGAAGATGGTGATGAAACCCCGTCAGGGCTTGCAGCCGCTGACGGCGGTTCAAAGAAGAATGTACAAATGGATCTCTTTGGAAATATTATTGAACAACCTGAAGTGGTTGAAGTAAAAATTAAAACCGAAAATGAAACATCTCCTGTTGATAAGAACATTCATAACACACCACATGATTATTCCCTCGTTCAAACCGATGCCGAAATAAATGACCTGCTTAAATATTTATCAGGCTTTGATGAGATTTGTTTTGATACCGAAACAACCGGCATTGATGCCAATGATGCCGAAATAGTAGGCATAAGTTTTTCTGTTAAAGCAGGAGAAGGGTTTTATGTTTTCTGTCCGAACGATAAGGAAGAAACAGCAAGAAGATTGCAGTTCTTTAAACCGCTTTTCACCGATATAACCAAAACATGGATCGGCCATAATATTAAATACGACATGCTGATCTTGAAATGGCAGGGCATTGAAATTACCGGCAACACTTTCGACAGCATGCTTGCCCATTATGTGATCGAACCCGATGGCAAGAACGGTATGGATGCATTGAGTGAAAAATTCTTAGGTTATGAGCCTGTTCATATTGAAGAACTGATCGGCAAAAAAGGCAAAGGCCAGGGAAGTATGAGAGATGTGGAACCCGAAAAAATAAAAGAATATGCAGCCGAAGATGCTGACATCACTTTACAGTTAAAGACTGTACTCTTACCTCAATTAAAAGAAAGAGATGTGGAGAAGGTTTTTTACGAAGTGGAGAACCCGTTGGTGAAAGTGCTTACAGCGATGGAGTTTGAAGGGATACGCATTGACGAAGCCTTTTTAAATGAATACTCCAAAGACCTGGAGAAAGAAGCCAAAGCTGCAGAAGAATCTGTTTACAAACAGGCAGGTGTTCGTTTTAACCTGGCATCACCCAAACAACTGGGAGAAGTTTTGTTTGATAAAATGCAGATAGATCCCAAAGCAAAAAAAACAAAGACGGGGCAGTATGCAACCGGTGAAGATGTTCTGTTAAAGCTGGCTGCCAATAATAAAATTGTAGATGATATTTTAGTTTTTCGTGAGTTTACTAAACTGAAATCAACTTATGTAGATGCGTTGCCGCTGATGATCAATAAAAAGACAGGGCGTGTACATACATCATATGCGCAGGCGGTTGCAGTTACCGGCAGGTTAAGCAGTAATAATCCCAACCTGCAAAACATTCCTATACGCACCGAAAGAGGAAGAGAGATACGTAAGGCATTTATTCCCCGGGATGCATATCATGTGTTGATGTCGGCCGATTATTCTCAAATTGAATTACGCATTGTTGCTGCCATCAGCGGCGATGCAAATATGTGTGAAGCTTTCAAGACCGGTAAGGATATTCATACTGCCACTGCTGCAAAGGTTTTTAATGTAGAGGAAAAAGACGTGACCAAAGAAATGCGCTACAAAGCCAAGAGCGTAAACTTCGGCATCATTTACGGACAGGGTGCATTTGGTTTGGCTGAAAACCTGGGCATCAGCCGCACCGAAGCCAAGGAAATTATTGACAACTACAAAAAGCAATTTCCCAATATTCAAAAATACATGGATGATACCATTCATTTTGCACAGGAGCATGGCTATGTTCAAACACTGATGGGCCGAAAGCGCTGGCTGAGAGATATTGGCAGCGCCAATTTTACCGTTCGTGCTTTTGCTGAACGTAATGCCATCAACTCACCCATACAGGGCAGTGCTGCTGATATGATCAAACTGGCCATGATAAAAATTCATGAAGAATTCGGCAAGCATAATTTCAGATCGAAGATGTTGCTGCAGGTGCATGATGAACTGGTGTTTGATGTACACAAGGAGGAAATAGAAATAATAAAACCCATCATTTTAAACTGTATGCAAACAGCACTTGCTTTACCGAATGATGTACCAACTGATGCTGAACTGGGTATGGGAAATAGTTGGCTGGAAGCGCATTAAAATGGTGCGTCACCCCAAAAGGGTGGCTCACCGCTAAAAAGCAGAAGACTCAATAAATAACCGGGTGAGTCACCCTATCAAACTAAATTCATGCCTACTCCTCCCGAATTTAAAGCCCCATTTCTTCCGGAATGTTTTTATCACATTGTTTGTAAGAGTATTGATGGAATACCTCTTTTCAGAGAGCAAGCGGACTACCATGTTTTCCTTCAGAGGTTCCAACAATTTACTGCACCTGTATTTAACGTCTGGAGTTATTGCTTATTAACCAATCATACCCATCACGTAGTAAAAATAAAATCATCGGCATCCATTGTAGAAAACATTAAAAGCAAGAAGATAAAACACAGGCAATGACATCTTTTTTGTCCGGTCAAAATAATGAGCAATTTTTTGATAGTATGATCGAAAGACAAATGAACAGTTTCCTGGTGTCTTTCGCCAACTATACCAATAACAAATACAACCGTAAAGGAGGGCTATTTCAAAAACCTTTCAGAAGAATACAGGTAGCTGATGATATTCATTTACAACAGGCAATCATTTATGTACATGCAAATGCACAAAAGCATAATGTAGTTAAGGATTTTAAACATCATTCTCACAATTCTTATTCTGCAATAATAAACAGCGATTCTTCTTTTACCGATACTAAAAATGTACGTGATTTTTTTGGAGGAATTGAGGCGTTTAAAAGCATACATACAAGCCAGGTTGATTATTATTATACAAATAACTGGCCTTCTTCAAAGCTCGAATAACGGTGAGTCACCCCACAAGGGTGGCTCACCGCTGAAAAGCAGAAGACTCAATAAATAACCGGGTGAGCCACCCTTGTGGGGTGACTCACCCTACTTACTTTGCCGCTTCGATCACCAGTGAAATATCGGCAAGATAATTTGCATCATCGCTTATAAATACCACATTCCCTTTTTTATCAATAACGAATTTTTTAGGGATGCCCTGCACCTTATAATTTTTAACGACAATATCTTTTTCATCAAACAATACATTAAAACCGTACTTGTTGTCTTTCATATAGGTTGCAACCATTTCCTTTATCTTTTGGGGTTCCTTTGTTTCCCATGTATCTATGAATAAGAATACAACTCCTGTATCAGCATTATATTTATTTACCAATTCCTGCATTTCCGGGAATGAAGCTTTACAAGGCCCACACCAGGTAGCCCAAAAGTCCAGTACTACCACTTTACTTTTAAGAGATGAAAGTTGCACCATTTCACCGGAAAGGTTTTTCAATTTAAAATCCATTGCTTTTGTTGTTCCCAGTTTTCTTTTTATTTCAGCAGCATTTTTTTGTTCTGCCAGCAGTTTGTTCTTTTTTTGTAAATTATCAAACTCATTCTCCGGCAGGTTTAATTGTTTGTAAATACGCTGCAGGTGCTCTAGCATGATGGGTGATTTAACGCCGTTTAATAATTGTTGTTCTAAAACCTGTTTTGTAAAAGTTACCCCTTTTACTTTTTCTGCATACACTGTATATCGTTCTAAACCTTCTACATTCAGAACATTGCTTTGGCGATACATCAGGTCCTGGTAATAAAAAGCAGAGTCATATTGCTTTGTTTTATACAAAATGAGTGTATATGTATTCAGGTATTTGTAATAAGGGCCAAGCAGGTCTGTCAGGTTCCAGTCACTTGTTTTCGATCTCTTTTCAGCATTAATATAATCCAGCGATCTTTTAGAAAGCATTTTAGCGATCTCCAGCGACCGCCCCGGCTTTTCTATTTTAGGATCAGCCAATGTCAGTGCGTATTTATTGTTGAGAAAAGCATTGGTTGGCCTGTCAGAAATAAACTGCTCATATTTTAATCCACCTTCCCAATCAGCAGTATCAAATAATAAAGAAACGATCTTGCTGTAAAAAAAATCATTCTTCGAGCTGTCGTTAAATGTTTTGATATACCAATCCATGTCGGCAAGTAATGTTGATTCGGTTGGTTTTGCTTTAGAATAAAGCTCATATTGTTTTTCCCAATGTTTTCCTTTCGCCAATTCTCCAAACGGATATTTTTCCAGGGCTATATTATAGGCAGCTTGTTTTTCTTCATCCATCTTTAGCAATGAAAATACTTTGGCAGCATTTAACAGGTCAATTTCACTGTCAGCTTTTTTTACTTTATCAACAGCATAATTTAATAATATTGCTTTGGCGTCCTCCTTTTTTTCTTTATACAGAACAGTTAAGTAATCGGTATAAGCATCATCATTTTTCAGTTCCGTATGTTTTTGATATGCTGATTCGTACATTTCAATGAGCATTTTGTTAGAGGGCTCTGCCAGGTCCATATAAAAAACCCAGTACGGTATTAAACCTGCCCATTGTATTGCATCATTGGCAAACAGGTCACCATTATCATCATGTAAATGAATAATAAATCCCTGGCCGTTGTTATTATCTACAACTTTTTTCTTTGGAAGAATTGCGGGATGGTAATCAGATAGTTTGATCCTTGCATCTACAATTGTTACTAAGAGCAAAGAAGGGAATTTTTTCGCTGTGTATGCAAAACTGTACCTGTTGCCGGCCTTTATTAAAGCCACGTATTTACTTTTTGAATAAAGCTTATCAGGATACGCAATTAGCGCTTCCAGTGAATCAGATAAAAGCATCCCTTTAGGCGGTTCATAAAAATATTGTTCGTTAACTCCTGCTTTAGGTTTTTTATTAAGCGATGTTATCCTGGAGGCATTTTGAGAGAATGCAGAAGAAAGTGTAACAAATAACAGCAGAAAAAACATAAGGAGCTTTGGCATAAAAGTTAATTTATAGTTGTAGACAGGATTAAATGTAAGCAGACTGGTTGTAAGGTATTGTTAATAATTGCTTTCCCTGAATGAAATACCCTGTAGCTATCTTTACATCATGAAACCCGCTATTATTTATTGTTACGACGCCTGGTGCGGCTGGTGCTATGGCTTCAGCCCGGTAATAAAACAAATTGCAGAAGAATATAAAGATCAACTGGATATTGAAGTGCTCAGCGGCGGCATGCTGGTTGACGAAGGGGTAATGCCCATCGAAAAAATTGCGCCCTACATTCAAACCGGTTACAAAAGGGTGGAAGAACTGAGTGGTATCAAATTCGGTGAGGATTTTTTATGGCATATCAACAATCCCGATAAAAGCGATTGGGTGATGAACTCCGAAAAACCCGCCATTGCCCTGTGCATTGTAAAAGAATATTATCCCGAACGCCAGCTGGAGTTTGCCACCGACCTGCAATATGCTTTGAATTACGAAGGCCGCGACCTGGATGATGACGAAGCCTATCGCCACCTGCTGGATAAATACAATATACAACCAGAAGCTTTTTACACAAAGCTGAATGATCCTGAATATAAAGAAATGGCCCGCTACGAATTTGCCCTCATGAAACAGTTGCAGGTTAGCGGTTACCCCACGGTCTTTATTCAAACCGGTGAAACAAAGTTTATGATGGTAGCCAGGGGTTTTACTCCTTATGAAGAGCTGAAGCCACGTATTGAAAATGTTTTAAAAGACCTGGTTTTATAAGATTACCACATTCATCTTTTTCTCTTGCATAAATAAAAGGCAAATTGTATTTTGTTGAAAAACAAATCAACATGAAACACTTAACGATCGCACTTTGTGCCTCCTCCATCCTGTTCTTTTCGTGTAATAACAGTGGTGAAAAAACAGAAACTGCAAAAACGGATACTACAGTAAACGAAGTAAAAAAGACCGATGAAGCCTGGGTACCTATGGACTCTGCAGCCCAAATGCAGGCCATGATAGCTTACGGAACTCCCGGTAAGATGCATGAAATGATGGCATCCTGGAACGGTACCTGGACCGGTGAAACCACCATGTGGGATTATGAAGGAGCGGCGCCCAAAACATCAGCCGGAACCGCTGTAAACTCCATGATCATGGGAGGCAAATATCAAATGAGCAAGCATACCGGCAATATGGGCGGAATGCCTTTTGAAGGAATGGCCATTATGGCTTATGATAATGCAACCAAGCAATTTGTTTCTTCATGGATAGATACCTGGAGTACCGGTATTATGACTATGACAGGTACCTGGGATGAAGCCACAAAAACACTTACTTCAACCGCAACAATGCCGGATATCTGCAGGCCCGGAAAACAATGCACTATAAGAGAAGTTTATTCGGTGATAGACGAGAATACACACAACTTCGTAATGTATGGTCCTGATCAAAAAACCGGTAAAGAGTATAAAATGATGGAAATAAAAATGACCAGGAAGAAATAATTATCGCTGACAATTAGTAAAAGCCCTGAAGACAACTCCAGGGTTTTTATTTTATGATATTGTTTATTAATTATCGCTTCTGCCGGTTTCTACCCAATAAGCAGCTGTTTCATCCCATATAAGTGTGATCGTATCATTATCATTCATTAAAAATGAACCACTCAGGTTTGTATTGTATAAAGCAGCATTGTCGGTAAAATTAACTGTGCCCGTACTGGTATTTCTTACCAAAACAGTAAGCCTTTGCCCATCTGCAAGTCCATCTGCAAGGCTGATTATTTTATTTACTGCGGTGCTGTTATCAATTTTTAAAAAAGATATATTACCCGGTGTAACAGTTACCTACATTTACCGAAGCAGTTGCACCATTAACGCCGTTGATGCTGCCCAGTATCAATGAATTGCTTTGTGCGGCATAAGCGTTAGCGCCAATAGTTATAGTATTGGTTAATGTTGCTGCACTCACATTTGTATTGTAACCAAGTGCCACATTATAGGTACCGGAAGTAATTGCAGGCAGGCTGTTATGGCCCACGGCCACATTATAACTTCCGCTTGAATCATACAACAAGGCATCCTGGCCAAGGGCAACATTATAATTGCCGTTGGCAAGGCGGTATAATGCACCTGCACCAAGTCCTGTATTTTTAATGCCTATATCTAAAACCACGTTGGCAGCATTTATCCTTTGACCAAAACCGGCGTAGGCACCTACAAATGTGTTGTCTGATCCCTTTTGATAGTATCCTGAATTAACGCCCAAACCGGAATTGTAAGGACTTTGCTTATTGGATCGGAAAGAAGATACACCTACTGCAGTGTTTTGAAACCCACTACTGTCTTCCTGCAGGGCCGAAGCCCCTACTGCAGTGTTATAGGCAGCGCCTGTTAGTTTATGATTCAGCATGGCAGCATTTCCTATTGCTACGTTATAACTACTGGCTTCGCTTTCATTTAAAGCAAGATATCCCATGGCCACATTCCCAGTACCACTTATATTACCAAACATGGCATTGGAACCAATAGCAGTATTTGCAGTAGAACTTGCATTACTTGTTGATGAACCTAAAACTCTAAAACCAACACCTACATTATCGTTACCCAGGTTACGCCTCATTGCCGAATCGCCTATGGCCACATTACGGGAAGGAAAAATATTTGAAACATAAAAATTGGGTTCAGTAATGGCCATAGCTTTATACCCTACTGCCGTATTTTGGCTGCCCAGTGTATTACCAGTCATGGCACCATAACCAATCATGGTATTTTCTATCCCATCAATATTAGTTCCCTCATGCCCGTTGTACCTGCCGGCATAAGCCCCCACAGCAGTTATATAACTTCTTTTATTATCACCTAAAGCATAATAACCAACAGAAGTATTACGGGTGGCAGTATCATTTCTGCCACTTGCAAAAAAACCAATGGCTGTATTCCGGTTTCCGCTACTGTCTTGTTCCAAAGCTGATGATCCTATGGCTGTATTATAGTTACCTGTTTCATGTAAATACAATGCAAATCCTCCTACGGCTGTATTATAACTGCCGACAGAATCAGTATACCCTGCGGCATATCCTATATAACTGTTTACATTGCCCGATTTTGCAAGCCTGTTAGCGCTTCTGCCTACAGCCGTATTACCCTCGCCAGTAAGATTTTCTCTTAACGCACTTACACCCACGGCCACATTTTCGCTGCCTGTTGTGTTCTGGTATAAGGCATCATTACCTACCGCCACATTTTTTATTCCGTTGGATGTTGTTGTGGGATTATTAGATCTCATGGCGCTGTTGCCGATCGCTGTGTTATCGGTTGAAAGGGTGGTTGAATATGACTGTTCAAATAGTGCTGAATCGCCAATGGCAGTATTCCTTCTTCCAACCGTGTTATTCTGCAACGTATGATTACCGATAGCAACATTACCAAAAGACGTTGTGCTTTTTTGTAAAGCTCCGGAACCCATTGCCACATTCCTTACACCTGAGGTTATTGAAATTCCTGCACTGTCTCCAATGAAGTAATTGGATGCGGTACTGTTCCACCTGCCCATCCATAGATTATTTTGCCGGAAGCTCAATGGTATATTGTCTGTGGTGCCAAAAAAATGATTGGCTACAGTAGTGCCGGTATTCCCTTTCGTCCTCCAGGCCAACGTATCCTGCTGTGCAGTATTAGCCAACCATAACCATGTACTTCCGCTGTAATAATAAAACCCAATGCTATCGGGTGCGTTTTGAAAGATCAATAAACCGGTGGCCGGTGCTGCAATAGCATTCTTTTCAGTTTTGCTCATTCGTGGTATCAGCATTCCCTTGGCCGTACTTTTTACATCTAATAAAGCACTGGCATTTGCTGTACTGCCATCTGTATTAATGGCCAGGCTTTGTGCACCGGCATAGCTGGTATACAATACGAGGAATACACTGAGGTAAAATATTTTTTTCATTACGCCTTATTATTTATATCCTGGTTGCTATTCTTATTATATGGTTCAATTTTTTTCCGGGAGCCTCTTCCTTAACATGCTGAAGGCAACAGTACAGGTTTTGGTAATGCAAGTACATGTTGTGGCAGCGTAAATTTCATCAGCACTTCTTTTTTCCTTCGCCTGGAAACCTGGATGACCTGCCCGTTCTTCAATTCAAATGCATTACTGGCATTTTGTTGAAATTGCAGGAAACAATTATTCACCAGGTGGCTCCTGTGCAAACGGGTGAACCTTTCACGTGGCAATCTTTCTTCAAACCATTTAAGCACTTTAGCGGTTAGTAACATAGTTCTCCCGCTCATGGCGGGACTGAAATAAATTTTTGAATAATTGGAGGATGCTTCTATTCTCACGATCGTATCTGTATCGATTAAAAAATTACCGGTAGAAGTGTTTAGCATTAATAAAGAATTTTCCATTTGTAAAGATTTAATTGGTTGATAAAAGCAGCTTCATGAATTGTTTCGTGAAGACATGAACCAAGGCTGAGGATATTCATTTCCGGGTTTTAAGTTTCTCTTTTTTATTTTATCCCACTTATAGTTTGCTGTACAGGCTTTAATATGCCCTGTATATCAGGAAAGAGAACGCTCCATCAGTAAGAACCGGGCCTGGCCTATGAATCCTGACATCAATTGAATTGACTGTATATTGTAATGCAGATGTATAAAATCCGGTATATAATGGCGTGGCAAGAGCAATTACGAGTGAGGTTAGCTGGTTGCAGGTTATCCTATAAACACCATCGCCGGTATGCGAAACGGTAAAATTACCAGAGCCACTTAATATCGTTCCGGCATCATCAATTAACCCAAAACATACGGGAAGCAATGAGTTGGCTCCGGTTACAGAGCTCCGTGTAATTTTTCCATCCAGATCAATATCGCCTGCTGCATTGACAGTAACCCGGTCACTCCCATTCATACGTATGATCAAGTTACCCGTACTGTTTCCACTATTAGTACCCATCCGTACATTATCACCCGATAACTGGAAATATCCTTTATTCACGCTACTGCTCTTTAATTGCAGCGTTGCCGTGCTATTGTTAATTATTAAATCGGAATTGGTAGTTACATCTCCACTAAGCAAAGAAGTACCTGAGGCCGTAATGTTATTATCCACTAACAAATTATTTCTGCTCCGGATATTGCCATCTACATCTAACCATTCGGTTGGTGAAATGGTACCTATACCTATGCTATCATTAACATTTACAATGCGGCTTCTGCTGGTAATAGGCCTGCTCCAGTAATCGCCATTTAATATGGGAGTCCAGGTCGTACCTGTGTAATGATAAAACTGGTTCCTGTCTGTATCATATACCAGCAGGCCATTGGGTCCTGAGGTAGAAACTGTTATAGCAAGCCTTTGAGAGGTGGTCATAGACGGTATCAGAAGGCCTTTTGTCGTACTCCTGATATCCAGTTGTGACTTTGCATCGGGTGTAGTAGTGCCAATACCTACACTTTGCGCCTGTATGAACTGGCCAATTAAAAGTGTTACTATAAAGAGATTGAATTGTTTCATTTTTATAGTCTTTATTTCAACTCAAAATTGATCAATTACAGCTGCGATCACAATAGCGAAATAGGGTGAAATTGAAGAATGCCTATATAATTTTATACCCCGATAGAAATAAATATTTTTTATAAAAAACTGAAAGAAACTTCAGGGTTTTTTAATGTATGAATATTGTTGAGGATTAACACGCAGGGCAGAAGCACAGGCTTTGAAAATGTAAATACCTGCCTGGCAGCATGGAGCCCATGTCATTTTATCGAAACAATACTATTACATGGATCTTTCATCTTTTTCAGGTCTTCAATTTCTTTTCCCTGTTGAAGAAGTAATGCCCTCATCTCTTCAATTTGTTTCTGCAAAGCCTTTATACTTTCCTGCTCCTCATTTTTCATTTGCGTCGTTCTTTTTTCCAATGCCTGGATAGCAATTAAGTTGATACCATCAAAGTCAGCGGAGTTTATGGTAGTATCAGTACCGATGATACCATATTTATCTTTTCCAAAAGCTGCAAAAAAATCCTGTGCCATCGGGCCATAGTGACGAACCTTAGCATCCTGTGATTTATAATTCCAGCTGGTCAACTGCATACCGGCTATCTTTTTTAAAAAATCTTCCCCTTCGATCTCTGCAAGATTCTCTTTGGTTCGCCTGTCACTTGTAGTACTCCATGCATTATCACCACCAGCTAAAAGACAATTAGTGGTCAGGTCGCTGCTGGTATAAAAACGATAACCACTGGCAAACCTTGCCCTGAAACTATTACTGGTTGCAGAATACATGACTGTGGTGGTAGAATTATCGCCAATCGCTATAGCTCCTGTTTTGCCGTTGGTGGAAACATAGCTACCGATGGCCGTAGTATTATTTCCTAAAGCAATTGTATGAAAACCTGTTGCCAGGGAATTATCACTTAATGCATAGGTTTCAGTTCCCAGTGAAGTGGAGGCAGTTCCTATTGCATAAGTATCATATCCTGCCGCCAGTGAATAAGTTCCGCTAGCCATCGTATTTGATCCCATCGCTGTTGAAGCAGTTCCGTCGGCAGTGGTATTCTTTCCCATGGCAGTGGAAAAAGTCCCGCTGGCATTTGTATTATCGCCCATAGCAGTGGAATAATCTCCGCCTGCAGTTGTTTCATTACCCATGGCGGTAGAAGCTTCGCTGTTTGCAGTTGTATGATTACCCATGGCGGTGGACATATATCCGCTGGCAGTTGCAACATTTCCCATGGCAGTAGAGTTACTACCACTGGCAGTACTGGCATATCCCATGGCAGTAGAGTTACTACCGCTAGCCTTGCTTCCATTACCGGTTGCATATGAAATAAATCCGCTTGCAATGGAAGCATATCCCATCGCTGCAGAATACTCTCCCGCATTACTATTACTTATCAGGCCACTTCTTAATGAGCCGTTCTTTGTATTAAAGAGCAATGCATTGCCACTATAACCATTAAAAGCCGGCAACAGGGAAGGATTGTTATACAAGCGACGAAACAACAAAGAAAAGCCGCTGCCGTTGTTCGCATCTGAGTTGCTTTTAAAAGTGATATAGATACCTGGACTGTTAAAGGTCCATTTTCCGGTAGTGCTGTAACCGTTACCGACGGCCAGTAATTTTTTATCCGGGTTCATTGGCAGGTTAGGATCGATACTAAATACAATGAGCGAATCGCCGGTACCTAACTGTATGGCTTCGATCGTCAATTCAACTCCATTGTATGCATCGTTATAGTAATTGCCTACAATTGCAGTGGCCGTAAGGTTACTTAAATAATTCCCCGATGGTCCTCCCGGATCATAGATACGGCCAGTGGAATCCGAGTAAATCCAGGTTAGTGTACTTGCGTTCACCATGGTTTTTGTCTGGCCTGCAGTTGGAGCATTCATCGCTCCTATTGATGGGATGCTTACGATCAAATTGCCGGAGACCCTAAAGCTATTCGGCATTTCAGTTATTGTTTGTGCTTTTATATGCATGTTTACAACAACTGTACAGAGCATCATTATAATTATTCTTTTCATGTCTTTGAATTTTGATATTATTTGAACCATGGTATCTGTTTTAAAATCTGGCCTATGGATTATACACCAGGAACCTCAGGATGGTAGCATCCTGGCCTGCCGTGCTGATATCCATACCGGAAATGATAAAATAACCGTTATAGGCTCTCGCCCAGATATGCCAGGCTGCCCTGTGCCCGCTTGCCAGCACGACCGAATTGACAGTAACACCCGGGCAGTTTATTCTGACGCTGCTACTACCGTCATACTCGCCTGTTGCATTGGGAGTACCCTCGACCGTCACTGTGGAAGTACTATTATGAATATAAGCCACTCCATAACATAATGGCTGCAACGGAGCAAAACCGGTTACTGCAATGTTGAGAATATCTCCGGCAACATTCACACTCCCGTTCACATCGAGACGGGAAGCAGGGTTACTTACTCCAATTCCCATCCTGCCTGCTTCATCAATGAATACCCGGTCGGTTCCATTCATGCGTATGATCATATTGCCGGTGCTGTTGCCGCTATTGGTTCCCATACGAAGGTTATCGCCAGACAACTGCACAAAAACTTTACTAACGTCGGCATTCTGCATTTGTAATATTCCCCCGGGTTTATTCACGATGATATCGCCGAGTGTAGTGATATCACCTGTTGCCAATATGTTGCCATTCACATGCAACTGTTCATCTGGTGAAGTTGTACCAATACCAATACTGTCACTTGTATTATACACCCAGCTACGGGAAGGAGCATGCAACCAATAATTATCATTAATGAAATATTTCCAGGCGCCATTTTGATATTGATATAACCTGTTCACTGAAATATCATAAACGATCAGCCCTTCAGCAGGGCTTGATATGTTATTACGTTGCGTGCTGGTCATTGAAGGGATCAGCAATCCTTTGGTAGTACTCCTTACATGCAATGCCGCACTGGCATCCGGAGTAGTAGTACCAATTCCGATATTTTGTGCCGGTAACAAAACGGGCTGAAGTAATATCACCCAACAAATAATAAAGTGCTTCATCTTTTTTATTTTATTTCAATTATCACTGAAACCTGAATATTACAAACTGGTAGGCCACCTGGATATTATAGGTATACACAGGATCACCCTTATATGCAAACATCTGGGGTGCCAGGGAACCTCCTGAGGAAT
>Ga0193752_1001306_pt1 | contig 20929 bp, 34 predicted proteins | sample H1c1metaG_FD_144924 | JGI IMG/M metagenome (GOLD analysis project Ga0193752, IMG submission 144924) | Soil microbial communities from a riparian zone of the East river system, Colorado, United States - H1c1 | ecosystem: Environmental > Terrestrial > Soil > Riparian zone | place: USA: East River...
AGGCTTATGTTCTGACGAAGGAAGAAGGCGGACGCCACACCCCGTTCTTTACGGGATATCGCCCGCAGTTCTACTTCAGAACAACGGACGTGACGGGAGTCGCGCACCTGCCGGCAGGAGTCGAGATGGTTATGCCGGGAGACAACATCCAGATGGAGATCGAGCTTATCGCACCGATCGCGATGGAAAGAGGACTCCGGTTCGCTATCCGCGAGGGCGGCAGAACGGTCGGAGCCGGAACGGTTTCGGATGTTGTGGAATAGATTTGTCAGTCGTTCGTTGTTCGTGGCTGGTTGCTAAGAGCAACTCACGAACCGCGGACAACGAACTACTAACGAGAATTTTATGTTAAACGAAAAAATACGCATCAAGCTGAAAGCCTACGACCACCGCGTTTTGGACCAATCCACACAGGAGATCGTCGAAACAGCGAAGAGAACGGGAGCAAGAATAGCGGGGCCGATCCCCCTTCCGACCATCAAGAATAAATGGACGGTACTTCGCTCGCCCCACGTAGATAAGAAATCGCGCGAGCAATTCGAGATCAGAACGCACAAGCGCCTGATGGATATTCTCGACCCGACGGCTGAAACGGTAGATGCATTGATGAAATTGGACCTGCCCGCCGGTGTGGATGTGGAAATTAAGGCATTCGGCAGAGGCTAAAACCGATTTTAGATTTTAGATTTTAGATTTTGGATTGGTCGAAAGACCGGTCCCGGAATCTAAGGTCGCGAATCCGAGATCCAAAATCGTAAAGATTATGATAAGCGGAATCATTGGTAGAAAAGTTGGAATGACGCAGATCTTTGCTGAAGACGGCACGGTAACACCCGTAACCGTTATCAAAGCAGGACCTTGTGTTGTTGTGCAAACGAAAAGCGCGGCAGGCCGCGACGGTTATAACGCGGTCCAGCTCGGACTGGTCGAAGATAAGCCGATCCGGTTGAAGAACGTGACGAAACCCCTGCAGGGACACTTTGAAAAGACAGGCGGAGGCTTGCCCCCGACCCGAATCTTGAAGGAGATCCGTCTTGGCAGCGAGCCGGAAGCGGCTGTCGGTGACCAGGTCAAGGTCGACGTCTTTGCGGACGGCGACAAGATCGAGGTAGTCGGCAAATCGAAAGGACGCGGTTTCGCGGGTACGATCAAGCGCCACAAGTTTTCGCGCGGCCCCGAATCGCACGGTTCGATGAGCGTTCGCGCACCGGGTTCGATCGGCCAGTCGGCCTATCCCTCGCGTGTTATCAAGGGCACGAAGTCGTCGGGCCACATGGGCGACGCGCGGGTGACCGTTAAAGGATTGACGGTTGCGAGGGTCGATGTCGATAACAATTTATTGATGGTTCGCGGCGCGGTGCCGGGGCCGAACGGAAGTTTGGTCATAGTTAAAAAGTCATAGGACTTTAAACGGAGTGAGAAAATTATGCCTACCGTAAAGGTTCGCAATTTGAAGAACAAAGAAGTTGGCGAGGTGACACTCTCGGATGCCGTTTTCGGCGTCGAGTTAAACGAGGGCCTGATCCACGCGGCGGTCAAGAATTACCTGGCGAACGGCCGGCAGGGAACTTCGGCAACGAAGACCCGCGGTAACGTTTCGGGTTCGGGTAAGAAGCTTTGGAAGCAGAAGGGAACGGGCCGCGCGCGTATCGCGTCGCTTCGCTCGCCTCTCTGGAAAGGCGGCGGTAACGTTCACGGACCGCAGCCCCGCGACTGGTCATACAAGATGCCGAAGAAAATGCGCCGCGGCGCGCTTCGATCGGCCCTCTCGGAGAGACTGCGCGAAGGCAATATCATTGTGATCGACGAGATCAGCCTTAAGAATCCGAAAACGAGCGATTTCCTCGCGGTGATGGCCACGCTAGGCCTGAGCGAAAAGGCAAAACGCGCGAAAACGCTGATCATCGATTCGCTGGATAACGCAAACCTGGTGCTTTCATCGCGCAACGTGCAGAAGACCAAGGTAACGAACAGCTTCGGCCTGAACATCTACGACATCATCTATCACGAAAAACTCGTGCTTTCGAAGTCGGCGGTGGAAGAATTGAACGATCTGCTCGATCCGCAACGCGAATCAAAATCGACCGATTCAACCGAGGAGGCGGCTAACTAAAATGGATAAATTGAGTGTTTGGGACATATTGAAGTCGCCCGTCGTAACCGAAAAGAGCGTTCTTCTCAAGGAAGATTCGACCGAAGAAGGTAGCGACCGCAACCAGGGGCAGGTACTGACCTTTAAGGTCGCGACCAAGGCCAACAAGGGCGATATCAAAGGCGCCGTTGAAGAGATCTTTAACGTAAAGGTTGCCAAGGTTCGCACGGTCCATTACGAGGGAAAAATGAAGCGCCGCGGCCGCCACGAAGGACGCCGGGCCAGCTACAAGAAGGCTTATGTAACCTTGAAGAAGGGCGAGCCGATGGTCGATTACGCAGAGGCAATCTAGGGAATTGTGATTTTTGAATTTTGATTTTTGATCGGCAAGAGGGTGAAACCCTTCAATCCAAAATCTAAAATCTAAAATCTAAAATAAGAATATGGGAATCAAGAGATTAAAACCGACATCACCAGCGAGACGGTATCAAACATACCTGACGCGTGATGAACTGACTCCGAACGCAGTACCCGAAAAATCACTGCTGGAGCCGAAAAAGAGAATTTCAGGACGCAACAGCGACGGCCGTATCACGATTCGGCGCCGCGGCGGAGGCCACAAGCGCCATTACCGCATTATCGATTTCAAGCGCGATAAGACCGGTATTCCGGGACGCGTGGCGCAGATCGAATACGATCCGAACCGCTCGGCACACATCGCCCTGATCTCTTACCTCGACGGCGAGAAGCGTTACATCATCGCCCCGGTCGGTTTGAAGGTCAACACGATGATCCTGAGCGGCGAAGAGGCGGATATCCTGCCGGGAAATGCGCTGCCGATCAAGAATATACCGCTCGGAACGCAGGTGCACAATATCGAGCTTCGCCCCGGAAAGGGCGGGCAGATGGTACGCTCGGCCGGTGGTTTTGCACAGATCGTTGCTAAAGAGGGCGCTTATGCGCAGCTCAGAATGCCATCGGGCGAAGTTCGCCGCGTTCCGGTCGTCTGCATGGCTACGGTAGGACAGGTGGGCAACACCGAGCACGAAAACGTCAGCCTGGGTAAAGCGGGCCGCAGCCGCTGGATGGGCAGGCGCCCGAAAGTTCGCGGCGTAGCGATGAACCCGGTAGATCACCCGCATGGTGGTGGTGAAGGTAAAACTTCGGGCGGACGTCACCCGGTCACTCCTTGGGGACAACCGACGCGTGGATACAAGACGCGCAGAAATAAACGCACCACGAATATGATCGTGCGCGACAGGAGAAGGAAATAGGATATATGCCACGTTCATTAAAGAAAGGACCATTTATCGATCTCAGTGTTCAGAAGGCCCTGGCGCGCATCCTGGAAACAGGCAAGAAGCCGCAGGCGATCAAGACCTGGTCGCGCCGCTCGACGATCTCGCCGGATATGGTGGGACTGACCTTCGGCGTACACAACGGCAAACGTCATATCCCGGTTTTCGTAACCGAGAATATGGTCGGGCACAAATTGGGTGAGTTTTCGCCGACACGGATGTTCAAGGGACACCCGGGAACGAAAGCGGAGAAGATGGCGAAGAGGAAATAGTTAACAGTTAATTGTTAATGGTTAATTGCCAAGTGTAATTAGCAAATTCACAAGAATATGGAAGCGATAGCAAAAACAAAATATCTAAAGGGCTCGCCGCGAAAAGCAAGGCTCGTGATCGATCTGATCCGGGGACAGAACGTCTCGAAGGCCCTCGCGATCCTTAAATTTACCGATAAGCGGGCTGCCCAGCCGATCGCAAAATGCCTTAACTCGGCGATCGCGAACGCGACGTACATTGCGGAACAGCAGAATATAGCCATCGATCCTGATGATCTATGGGTGAACCTTTGCTTCGTGGATATGGGGCCGACGAAAGGACGCCGCCGTATGCGCCCGGCACCCCAGGGACGTGCTTATCGCGAACAGCGTCATTATTGCCACATAACCATCCAGGTTTCTAGCGATGTGCGCGCCCAGGACGAGGAAAATGCGAAGAAGGCAGCCGCGGCGGCCGAACGCAGAGCTCTACGCGGCGATGTAAAGGCGCCGGCCGAAGCAGCCAAAAAAGCTGAGGTCAAGGAAAAGAAAGCCAAGAAGGCCGAGTACGTCGAGGAAACCAAGAAAGCCGTAGCGGACGAGCCGGCGGTCGAGGAGATCGAGACGCCGGTAGTCGAAACGGCAGCGGTCGAGACGGAAGCTCCGGCGGTTGAGGAAGCACAGGTTGAAGCGGCTCCGGCTGAAGTGACCGAGGAAACCCCGGCAGAAGCGGTTGAAGCGCAGGAAGCGCAAAACGACGCGGAAGTAGCGGATGCCAAAAACACTACAACGAACACCGCAGCCGAAGCGAACGAAACTAAACCTGCGGATGAAGCGCAGCTCGATATAAACGAGGACGTTGAAAAACAGTAAAGGAAATTATGGGACAGAAAGTTCATCCATACGGATTCAGGGTCGGATATAACAAGGATTGGCACTCGCACTGGTTTGCGAAACAGGAATTCGCTAAATTCCTGGCCGAAGATCTCGATCTGAAGCGCGACCTTAAAAAGCGCTTTGCCGGAGCAGGCGTATCGCATATCGACATTGAGCGCGCAGCAACCAGGCTCAAGATCATTATCTACACGGCCCGTCCGGGCATCATCATCGGCCGCAAGGGCGCCGAGATCGAAAAGCTCCGCGAGGACCTTTCGAAGCAGACCGGACGCGAAGTGCTTATCTCGATCCAGGAGATCCGCCACCCGGAACTTAATGCTCAGCTCCAGGCTGAAAAGATCGCACAGCAGCTTGAAAAGCGTATCGCTTTCCGCCGCGCGATGAAGAAAACGATCGAAGAAACGAACCGTTTCGGCGCGCAGGGAATCAAGGTTATGATCGCCGGACGCCTGAACGGAGCTGAAATTGCACGCACCGAATGGTCGCTGGAAGGACGCCTTCCGCTGCACACGCTTCGCGCGGACATCGATTACGGATTTGCAGAAGCGCTGACGACATTCGGAATCATCGGTGTAAAAGTTTGGATCTACCGCGGTGAAATTCTCGACCCGAACGCCTCGATGGCGCGCGGTACGACCACCGACCCGGTAAACGAAGTAAAGGCGCAGCACGGAGCACGCCGCGGAGATCGCGGACCGCGCAGAGATCGTAACGACGGCGGCGGCGGCCGCAGGTAAGAAAAGGTTTTATACACAAGGTAATTATTGAGGTAAAAGTTCATGTTAATGCCGAAAAAGGTCAAGCACCGGAGAGTGATGAAGGGACGCATGCGCGGGAAAGCTTCGCGCGGCGAACACCTCAGCTTTGGTGACTTCGGACTGAAAACATTGGAAGCCGGCTGGATAACCGACCGTCAGATCGAAGCAGCACGTATCGCGATGACGCGTCACGTAAAACGTGGCGGAAAAATCTGGATCCGCATGTTCCCGGATAAGCCGATCACGAAAAAACCGGCTGAAACCCGTATGGGAAGCGGTAAGGGAGCGCCCGATCACTGGGTTGCGGTTGTAAAACCGGGACGCGTGCTTTACGAGATCCAGGGTGTGCCCGAGGCGCTGGCGAGGGAAGCTATGAGGCTTGCCGCGCAGAAGCTGCCGATCAAGACCAAATTTGTAAGCCGTGCCGATATGGAAGGAGGCATAGTTTAGAGAGATGAAACGTAAAGAACAAATCGATCAGCTTCGCGATATGAATGTTGACGAATTAAAGGAACAGGCGGACGCGCTTAAGGAGTCGCTCTTTAGGCTGAAGTTCAGGAAAACGCTGGGTGTCGGTGAGACCGTCAGCGATATCCGCCGCGAGAAGAAGACGTTGGCAAGGGTTTATACGCTTATCAACAAAAAGGAAGCTGAAACGAAGGCCTAAGGTCGGCGAGAGTTTGAGATACAAAAATGGTAAGTAAAAAGAAAAAAGACGAGACGGAAGAAGCGGTAGACGCGACAACCGAAACCGCGGCGACGGAAGAGACGGCGGTAGAAGCGAGCGCTGAGGAAGCGGAAGCAAGCGTTGAAGCGGCGAGCGATGAGACCGAAGCTGTTGCTGAAGAAGCACCTGCGGAAGTAGAAGCCGCCCCGGCGGAAGAAGCTGCTGAGGAAACGGTTGAAGCTGCCCCGGCGGAAGAAACTGCTGAGGAAACGGTTGAAGCTGCCCCGGCGGAAGAAGCCGCTGAAGAAACGGTTGAAGCTGCCCCGGCGGAAGAAGCGCCGAAGAAGGCTGCCGCTGCGAAGAAGCCCGCAACCGCGAAGAAGGAACCGAAGGCGAAGGCTGCTGCTCCGGCTGCGACCGAACCCACGAAGCAGAGCGGCAAGCGTGCTGAGAAAGTCGGTGTCGTTAAATCGGACAAGATGACCAAGACGGTCGTAGTTCGTGTCGACCGCCTCGTGAAGCACCCGATCTATCGTAAGTACATCAAGAAAAGAAAGAACTTTATGGCGCACGACGAACTCGGAGCCAAGACCGGAGATAAGGTGCGTATCATCGAGACCAGGCCGTTATCAGCGCGTAAACGCTGGCGGGTTATCGAGATCATTCAGAAAGCAGCAAGATAAGAGATTTGTTAATTGTTAATAGTTAATTGTTAGCTGTTAACAAATTGAGGTGAACAATTATGATCCAGATGCAGACCTCGTTAGCGGTCGCAGACAATTCAGGTGCCAAGCGTGTTGAGATGATCGCGCCGATCGGCGGTTCGACCGCAAAGATCGCAAGGCTCGGCGATAAGATCAAGGTGACCGTAAAGGAAGCCTCGCCGGACGGCACGGCAAAGAAGGGTAAGGTTTACAACGCCGTTATCGTCAGAACGCGTAAAGAAGTACGCCGTAAGGACGGCACGTACATCCGCTTCGACGAAAACGCCGCGGTACTTATCAAGGACGACGGAACACCCATCGGAACTCGTGTTTTCGGCCCCGTCGCCCGCGAGCTGCGCGAAAAGAACTTTATGAAGATCGTTTCGCTTGCGCCGGAGGTAATTTAAGGAAATGAAAACGGTTAAGAAAGGAACAGTTAAGAGCAGGATCAAGCGCGGCGACCAGGTCGTTTTTATCGCGGGTAAAGAATATGCCCGTTACGATAGCAACGGCGATCGTCAGCCGTATCGCGGAAAGGTTATCGCCGTTGATGCGAGAACCGGCAAGGTGAAGGTCGAAGGCGGCATGATCGTCAAGCGTCACCGCAAGGCCGTGCCGCAGATGAACGTCGAAGGCGGTATCAAGGAAATGGAAGCCTGGGTTGATGTGTCGAACGTTGCCCTGGTAGATCCTGAGACCGGCAAGCCGACGAAAGTGAAATACGAAGTCCGCGACGGTAAAAAGGTCCGTGTGGCCAAGAGCGGCAAGATCATCCCGACGCCTGAAAACAGGGTAACGGGTACGACCAAAAAGAAAGAAACCGACGCGGAAGACAACGCGGAATAGATCCTTGATTCCGGCAACGCGGTTTGAAGCGGGACCCGGGCGAGAATTAGAGGAAGAAAGAAAATGGCTAGATTAAAAGACAAATACAGAAACGAGATCGCGGGCGCGATCGCCAAGGAGTTCGACATCAAGAACCCGATGGCTATCCCCAAGATCGAAAAGATCGTCGTCAACATGGGCGTCGGTGAAGCTATCAGCAACGGCAAGATCCTCGATACGGCGACCGAAGAGATTCGCGTGATCACCGGGCAGAAGCCGGTCGTTACCAAGGCGAAAAAGTCGATCGCGGCCTTTAAGCTGCGCCAGGGTATGAGCATCGGTTCGATGGTTACACTTCGCGGCGACCGCATGTACGAATTCCTTGACAGGCTGATCTCGGTGGCGCTGCCCCGCGTGCGCGATTTTCGCGGTATCTCGGGCAAGGCGTTTGACGGGCGCGGCAATTACACGCTCGGCATCCGCGAGCAGTTGATCTTCCCGGAGATCGATTTTAACAAGGTTGACAAGACCCGCGGAATGAATATTTCCATTGTTACAACGGCACAAACGGACGACCAGGCCCGCTCGCTTCTGAAAGCGCTCGGAATGCCGTTTCGTCAATAAATAAAGAAACATGGCAAAGATAAGCAAAGTAGTCAAAAACGAGAAACGCAAAAAGATGGTTACGCATTACGGTGAACGCCGCGCTGCGCTGAAGAAGATCATCAATAATCCGGTCTCATCGATAGAGCAGGTAGATGAAGCGATCATTAAACTTCAGAAACTGCCGCGCGATGCCAGCCCAATCCGGGTACGCAACCGCTGCTCGCAGACCGGCAGAACGCGCGGATTTCTTCGCAAGTTCGGAGTTTCACGTATCGCAATGAGGAAATTGTCCCTCGAAGGACAGATCCCGGGCGTTATTAAATCTAGTTGGTAAAAATTAAGTGCCGGTCGTAAATCCCTAAGGATAAACTAAAAGGGACCGGTAACAATTACGGAGTTAAAAGAATGACAGATCCAATAGCCGATATGCTCACGCGAATTCGCAATGCAATAGCAGCGAACCACCCGCGTGTGGATGTTCCCGGTTCGAAATTGAAAATGGAAGTTGCCCGTATCCTGAAGGAGGAAGGTTATATCAATAACTTTACGACCAAGGGCGAAGGCATCAAGTACATGATCCGCATCTTTTTGCGCTACGACGCAAAGGGAACGTCTTCGATCACACACCTTTCGCGTGTTTCGCGTCCGGGTAGAAGAGTTTATGTAGGTGCGCTCGAGATCCCGAAAGTGCTCGGCGGTTACGGTATCAATATCGTGTCGACGTCGAAGGGTTTGATGAGCGGAAAGAACGCCCGTAAGGAAAGAGTGGGCGGAGAGATATTGGCAGAGGTTTATTAATATGTCGCGTGTAGGAAAAAAACCGATAACAATCCCCTCCGGCGTAACCGTCACGATCGGTGGTTCGGAGTTGGAAGTAAAAGGGCCCAAAGGTACTTTGAAGACACCGATCCCGACCGGCATCGGCTTCAAGCAGGAAGAGGGAACCCTTACGGCAGAACGCTCGAGCGATGACGATGCGGCATTTCACGGCCTGGCGCGCGCGCTGGCAAATAATGCGATAGTAGGCGTTACCGAGGGTTTCGAGAAGAAGATGGACCTGGTCGGCGTTGGATACAAAGCCGAAGTGCAGGGTAACAAGATACTTTTTGCGCTCGGTTATTCGCACCCGGTCGAATACGTGCTGCCGGAAGGCATCTCGGCGGCGACCGAAAGGGTCGGAACCAAAACATCCATCAACCAGTACCAGCTGACCATTACGCTGAACGGCATCGACAAGCAAAGACTTGGACAGGTTGCCGCGGAGCTTAACAGGTTGCGCAAACCCGATGCCTACAAGGGCAAAGGCGTTCGTTATGCGGACAAGCTTTACAGGCTGAAGCCTGGTAAAACGGGCAAGTAATTTTCGATTTTGGATTTGCGATTTGCGATTTTTGGAAAAATTTCGTGGACCAATTGAATTGAAAGGTTAAAAGATTATGGCAAGCAAGAGCAGAGCAGATATTCGTCGCGGAGTTCATAGCCGCATTCGTAAGAAAGTAAGCGGAACGGCAGAGCGTCCGCGCCTGGCGGTATTCCGCAGTGTAAACCACATTTACGCGCAGGTGATCGATGATGCCAACGGCAAAACGCTGGCAGCGGCCTCAACGACCGAGTCGGCGCTTAAGGGCAGTACCGGTGGAAACGTCGAAGCCGCAACGCGTGTGGGCGCGGCGATCGCCGAGCGCGCCCAGGCGGCCGGTGTCTCGACCGTGGTTTTCGATCGTGGCGGCTATGTATATCACGGGCGTGTCAAGGCCTTGATCGACGCAACGCGCGCCGGTGGTCTGAACAAGAACGAGGCTGCTGCGGCAGAGGAAACAACAGAAGGAAGCAATGAGTAATCAACAAAGAATTTCTCCGAATAGCCTGAATTTGAAGGACCAGTTGATCCAGATCAACCGGGTGACCAAAGTTGTAAAGGGCGGTAAGAACATGTCGTTTGCGGCGCTGGTCGTGATCGGTGACGAATCCGGACACGTCGGCTTCGGTACCGGAAAGGCCAAGGAAGTACCGAACGCGATCAAGAAAGCGGTCGAGGCGGCCAAGAACAACCTTATCAAGGTGCCGCTTATCAACGGAACGCTTCCGCACGAAATGATCGGTGAGTATGGCGCAGGACGCGTTCTGCTCAAACCGGCAGCCGAAGGAACAGGAGTTATCGCGGGCGGAGCTGTTCGCGCCGTTCTTCAATCGCTTGGCGTGCACAACGTTCGCACCAAGATCCTCGGTTCGACGAACGCGCATAACGTGATCCGCGCGACCTTCAACGGCCTTTCGAGAATGAAAGATCCTCTTGAAGTCGCCCGTCTGCGCGGCAAACAGGTAGAAGAGATATCTTAATTAAGACCGGCAGTGATCTGTCGGTTCGAAGTGAAAGAAAATGGCTAAGAAAAACGAAACAGAAAAGAGCGGAACGATACGTATTCAGTACTATCGCAGCAGCATCGGGTATTCGAAAAACCAGAAGGCTATTGTCAAGGGCCTTGGTATTACGAAGCTCAACCAGACGGTGGAGCGCCCGGATAATGCTTCGATGCGCGGTATTGTTGCGAAGATCCCGCATATCTTGAGAATTGTTGAATAGAACTTGTCGATGACAAGATCGTAATGGTTAATGGACCAGTGTTGATTTTACACTTTGGATGTTAACCATTTATCATTGACGTGAACCTTATAAAAGGAAAAGAAAATGGCACTATCACTAAATAACTTACACCCGGATAAAGGGTCGACCCATAAGAAAAAAAGGGTCGGGCGCGGCCCGGGCTCAGGGCTTGGTAAAACTGCGGGACGCGGCCATAAAGGACAAAAATCGCGTTCGGGTTACAGCAGCCGTCCGGGATTCGAAGGCGGACAGATGCCGTTGCAGCGTCGTTTGCCGAAGCGCGGATTCACGAACATCTTCAAGAAAGAGTGGATCGAGATCAGCCTGGCGAAAATCGAGGAGAATTTCAACGCCGGCGACGAAGTTACGCCGGAGATCCTGCACGAGCGCGGCCTGATCAAAAAAGCGAAGCACGATCTGGTCATTCTCGGTACAGGCGATGTAACAAAGGCCCTCAATATTTCGGCTCATCGCTTTACTAAAACGGCGAAGGACAAGATCGAAAAGGCGGGCGGAACCGCGACCAGCATAGATAAGCATAAAAAAACGGAAGCCCCGAGCGAATAGGTCGGTGGTATCCGGAATAAACGCCGGAAACTAAAGGCCAAGGATATATATGGAGAAGTTTTTTAACGCCGTCCAAAACATGTTCAAGATACCTGAGCTGAGGAAGCGCATCCTCTTCACGCTCGGGTTATTGGCGGTATATCGCTTTGGCGCGCACGTCACCGCGCCGGGCATCAATAAGGTCAGGCTGGAACAGGTTTGGGGCGAGGTAGCGGGAACGCTGCTGGGCGTGCTCGATCTGTTTTCCGGTGGTAACTTCCGCACCATTTCGGTTTTCGCGCTTGGCGTTACGCCTTATATTACAGCTTCGATCATCCTGCAATTGCTGCCCGTTCTTTCACCCGCGATGAAGCGGATCCAGGAAGAAGGCGAGGTCGGCAGGCAGAAGATCAACCAGTGGACGCGCTACCTGACCGTAGTATTATGCGCCGTCCAGACATTTTTCGTCGCTACATGGCTCAATCGTAACCAGGTCATCGCGGAAACGTGGTGGGCTACGGCAATGGTGGTCATAACGCTTACTACGGGCACCATCTTCGTTATGTGGCTCGGCGAGCAGATAACCGAACGCGGTATCGGGAACGGTATTTCGCTGCTTATCTTCGCGGGTATCGTGATCGGACTGCCGAACGGGATCGTGCAGATATCCGACCGCGTAAGCGCCGGCGACCCGATGCAGACGCTGGGAGTTATCTTCCTTATCGTCGTAATGGTCGCGTTGATCGCGCTGGTGGTGTATGTAGAATCGGCCCGCCGGAATATTGCCATAAGTTACGCGAGCAGGCGAGTTGGCGCCCAGACATTTAAGGGACAGGAAACGAGCCTTCCGCTCAAGATCAACATGGGCGGTGTTATCCCCGTGATCTTTGCATCCTCGGTCCTTGCGATGCCGCAGACGTTGTTTTCGGCCTTTCCGCCGGACCCCAACAACCCGACATCGACGTGGGCTCAGGTGCATGCGTTCTTCCAGCAGTTTCATGGCGGCGACCCCTATTACGAAGTCGTATTTTTGTCGCTGATCGTATTGTTCACGTTCTTTTACATCACTATCGTTTTCAATACGGATGAGGTTGCAGACAATCTGAGAAAGCATGGCGGGTTTGTTCCGGGCATTCGTCCGGGAGCGCCGACAGCGGATTACCTGAACAGCATTCTGACGCGTCTGACCACGGTGGGTGCGCTTTACCTGGCCTTCGTAGCGTTTGTCCCGCAGCTTTTGCTGAGCGGATTCAAACTTGCGAGACTGCCGTTTATCGGTACGTGGCTGGATAATTCTGTAAGCACCATTCCCGGACTTAGCTGGATCCCGACCGGGCTCGGTTACCAGTTCTATTTCGGCGGCACATCCCTGCTCATCCTTGTGGGTGTCGCGATGGATACGGTTTCGCAGGTTGAAGCACAGCTCGTGATGAGAAATTACGAGGGTTTCCTCGGCTCGGGTTCACGGTTGAGAGGCCGCCGGGCATAAAGAAAGATTATTGTTTTTTGATTACGAATTGCGATTTTGACCTACCAGTTAATTCGTAATTCGTAATTGATTTTTATGGGAAAGATCATTGTATTGATAGGCGCCCCGGGCGCGGGCAAGGGTACACAGGCCAGGCTTCTCGAGGAGAGAAAAGGAATTCCGCAGATCTCGACAGGAGATATGTTCCGCGAGATGAAGAATTCGGATACGCCGCTTGCGAGGGAAGTTCAGGAGATCATGGCTTCGGGCCGGCTGATCTCGGACGATCTGACATACGAGATCGTAAAAGACCGGACGTTCCGCGAAGACTGCAAAGATACTTATATTCTCGACGGTTATCCGAGAACGGCGGTGCAGGCCGAGCAGCTCGAAGAACTGGCGAAGGAGCAGGGGAAAGAGATCGTCGCGATCGAGGTGGATGTTCCGATGGAGGAACTGAACCAGCGATTGACCGGACGGAGAAGCTGCCCGGTTTGCGGCGAGATATATAATATATATTCCAGGCCGCCGAAGAACGACAATGTCTGCGACTTTCACCCGGACGCGACGCTGAATCATCGCGCGGATGATCACGAGGACAAGGTCAAGGTTAGGCTCGGGACATATGAAGAGCTGACGAAACCGCTGCTGGCATATTACGAGAGGTCGGGAAGGCTGAAAAAGATAGACGGCACGGGCGAGCTCGAAGACATCTATAAGGAACTGGAAAAGCTGGTTTAGTCGCTATGGCCGGAAATGCAACACTCGGGGGCTTTATAAGTAATGTCAGCCGGATGATGTTGGGAAAGAGAATGATAATCGCAAAATCGAACAAAGATCTGGACAAGATGCGCGCCGTGGGCGAGCTTATTGCCGGTGTGCGTGAAGCGTTGCGAGGAATGGTCGCGGTAGGAATCACGACCATGGAGCTGAATGCGGCGGCCGACAAGATGATCCGCGATGCGGGGGCGATACCGACGTTTATCGGTTATCACGGGTTTCCGCACGCGATTTGCGCTTCGCCCAACGATGCGATCGTTCACGGGTTTGCGACCGAGGTCCCGTTGAAAGAGGGAGATATTATCTCGCTCGATATGGCGGCGACCTATGACGGGTTTGTAGGCGATACGGCGACGACGGTTCCGGTAGGCAAGATCAGCGAGGAGCTGGAGCAGCTTATTCGGGTGACCGACGAGTGCCTGATGCTCGGGATCGAGCAGTGCCGCGTGGGAAACAGCGTCGGCGACATCGGCTGGGCGATCCAGCAGCATGCCGAACAATACGGTTACGGGATCGTAAGGGATTACACGGGCCACGGTATCGGGCGTAAAATGCACGAAGCTCCGCAGATACCGAATTACGGCCGCCAGGGTACAAGAGAAAAGATACGCGCCGGCTATTGTTTCGCGATCGAGCCGATGCTCAACCTGGGCACGCAGGACACGAGAACGCTGAAAGACGGCTGGACTGTGGTGACCCTGGACGGAATGCCTTCGGCCCATGCCGAGCACACACTGGCGGTTACGCCGGACGGGCCGGAGATACTTACACTCGCAAAAGAGCAGAAAGCGCAGCTAAAACAGGCAAAGACCGAAACGGTCGCGGCCTGACTTGAAAAACGGATAGAAACGCGCTAAAATCTAAGGTTTGTCCAGCTAGACAGGAAAGTTGGCTATTGACTATGTCAAAAGAAGAAGCGATAGAGGTTACGGCAACCGTGCTCGAGACTTTGCCGAACGCCATGTTCAAACTCTCGATAGAAGATAATAATCACGAGGTTTTGGCGCATATTTCGGGCAAAATGCGAAAGAATTTTATTCGTATTCTGCCGGGCGACCGGGTTCTGGTAGAGCTTTCGCCATACGATCTGGGTCGTGGGCGAATAACGTATCGCTATAAATAGGTAGTAGAGAGGGAAAGATAATGAAAGTTCGTCCTTCAGTAAAGAAGATTTGCGACAAGTGCAAGGTTATACACCGGAAAGGCATTGTGCGGGTGATCTGTGAAAACCCGAAGCATAAACAACGCCAGGGATAGTTACGTGAGGAGATAAAAGATGGCTCGCATTGCAGGAGTTGATTTACCGCCCAACAAAAGGGCACAGATCGGTTTAACTTATATTTACGGCGTCGGCAAGTCGCGCGCGACCGCGCTTCTCGGCCAGGCCGACATCGGCATCGATACCAAGATCAAGGACCTTAACGAGGACGAGCTTAATAAACTGCGCGCGCTTCTCGATGAACAGGGAGAGGTCGAGGGTGATCTGCGCAAGCGCGTCCAGATGGATATCAAGCGCCTGATGGACATCGGCTGCTATCGCGGCCTGCGTCATCGCCGCAGCCTGCCGGTCCGCGGACAGCGCACCAGCACGAATGCCCGCACCAGGAAAGGTCCGCGTAAAGCCGCTGTGGCCAAGAAGAAGGCACCGGGTAAGAAATAAGAATTGGTCTTGGACCTTTGATCTTCGATCTTTGAAAGATCGTTAGTCAAAGATCCAAGGTCTGAGATCCAAGATCGAAAATTGAATTATGGCAAAAGCACCAGCTAAGAAAAAGGTCTATAAAAAGAAAGAGAAAAAGAATATCCCGGTGGGTATCGTGCATATCGCGGCGTCGTTCAATAACACGCTGATCTCGATAACCGATGCCAACGGAAACCTTGTCGCGCAGTCGTCATCGGGGGCAAGGGGCTTCCGCGGGTCGCGCAAGGGTACGCCGTTCGCCGCGCAGCAAGCCGCTTCGGAAGTAGCGCGCAAGGCTGTCGAGGTCGGGATGCGTGAAGTTGAAGTGAGGGTAAAAGGACCCGGTGGAGGCCGTGAATCGGCTATCCGCGCCGTTGTCCAGGCCGGCATCAGGGTCACATCGATCCGTGATACCACGCCGATCCCGCACAACGGATGCCGCCCGCCGAAGCGTAGGCGCGTTTGAGGATTGGGATTTTTAATTTATTTATCGAAAGGACGAAGGGTGAATTTTCACCTGTAAACTTTTCCGTCAAAATTACGGAGGCAGAAATACTTAATGGCTAGATATAGAGATGCGGTGTGCAGATTATGCCGTCGCGAAGGTGGAAAATTATTTTTAAAGGGCGATCGTTGTTACAAGCCCTCGTGCGCTATCGAAAAGCGCGGAACAAACCCGCCGGGACAGCACGGCGCAGCAAGGCGCAAAATGCTTGCCGGTTACGGCCAGCAGCTTCGCGAGAAGCAGAAGGTCAAGCGCATTTACTTCGTGCTTGAGAAACAATTCCGGAATTATTTCGAAAAAGCGCTTCGCCAGAAAGGCGTTACAGGCGAGATCCTGTTGTTCATGCTCGAGCGTCGTCTCGACAACGTCGTTTACCGTTCAGGTTTTTCGACCTCGCGCCGCCAGGCCCGCCAGCTTGTCAATCACGGCCACGTCGAGGTAAACGGCCGTAAAGTGAATATTCCTTCGTTCCAGGTCAAGGCCGGTGATGTAGTCGCGGTCAAGGACAAGAGCCACAAGAACCCGCACGTCGAAGGCGCATGGCAAACGGCTGTAGGCCGCGGCCGTCCGGGTTGGATCTCGGCGAACGAGAAAGATCTAAGTGTTACGATATCGGCAATGCCGAAACGTGAAGATATCGACGGAACAATCAACGAGCAGTTGATCGTCGAGCTTTACAGCAAGTAGTTAATCGGGTTCGTGGATCTGCCGGCGGCGCGCTTGTTTTCGCGCCCGGCAATCCGCGAACTCTATGGACTTTTTAAAAACAGTATAAAAATATGACACAAAGCAATAATTGGACAGATTTCCAAATGCCCGGCCGCTTAAACGTCGAAACCGAGACCCTTACCGACAGGTATGGAAAGTTTTACGCTCAGCCTTTTGAGCGCGGATTCGGTACGACGATAGGCAATTCGATCCGGCGCGCGCTTCTCTCCTCGATTGAGGGCGCGGCGATCACCGCGGTCAAAATAGAAGGTGTCGAGCATGAATTTTCTTCGATCAAGGGGGTTGTGGAAGACGCGACCGACGTTATCCTTAACTTAAAGCAGATCCCATTCACTCTCCACGGCGGCACCACGAAGACGCTGACGATCAATAAAAAAGGAGCGGGTGAAGTAACCAGCGCGGATATTGAAACCGATGGCGATGTCGAGGTCCTGGATACCGATGTTCACATTGCAACCGTAAGTTCGGGCGGAGGTCTCAGCATCGAGATGCGCCTCAAGCGAGGCCGCGGTTATGTCTCAGCCGAATTTAACAACGACGAAGACCTCTCGGTAGGCTACATTCCTATCGATTCGGTGCATACGCCGATCAAGAAGGTCAATTACAACGTCGAGAAGACCCGCCAGGGTTCGAATACGGAATTCGATAAGCTCACCATTGAAGTTTGGTCGGATGGCTCGGTCAAGCCGGAAGATTCGATCGGGCTCGCAGCGAAGCTTATCAAGGACCACATGTCCATCTTCATCAATTTCGAGGAAGAGGAAGAAGAATATAAATACGAGGATATCGCCAGGCCGCCGCTCATGCGCAACGACCTGCTCGATAAGCCGGTCGACGAGCTCGAGCTTTCAGTGCGTTCGTACAACTGCCTGAAGAATGCAGATATTCGCTCGATCCGCGATCTTATTCGCCGCAGCGAGAAAGATATGCTCGGCACCAAGAATTTCGGTAAGAAATCGCTAACGGAGATCAAGGACCTGCTGCACGGCATGGGACTCGATTTCGGAATGGATTTTGATGAACAGGGAAACCCGATCCCGGGATCGGGCGGACGCGATCTGGACTAGTTTTATCTCCGGACCTTTCGGCATGCTAGCCGGAACGGTCCGGATCTTTAATTTTATGCGACACTTAAAAGCACATCGTAAATTGGGAAGGACGACCGAGCACCGCATTTCGCTGCTCAGGAATCTGGCGACCTCGTTGATCAACGCCGACAAGGAGCACATTGTTACCACGGTCCACAAGGCCAAGGAACTGCGCCCGTTCGTTGAAAAAGCGATCACACTGGCCCGCAAGGCACAGGGACTCGAAGGCGACGACGCGGTACTTCGTGCAGTACACCTGCGCAGACAAGCCGCGCGGTTTTTCCACGCCGGAAACCGTAACTTCAAGACCGAGCAGAGCCGTTTTCGCGGTAAGAAGGGCGAGCCGAAGGAAGCTATCGAAAGAACCGCAGGCGTCAAGGCCGTTCAGAGGCTCTTTAACGAACTCGGTGTGCGTTACAAAGACCGCAATGGCGGTTATACTCGTATTATCAAACTCGGACGCCGTGTAGGCGACAATGCCGAAATGGCGGTGATCGAATTGGTCGATAATCCGCGTGAATTGGCAGCGAAGGCTTAAAAACCGGGAGCAAGATACGATGAGTGAAAATACGGCTTCAGCCAAAGCGAAGGAAAAGACCGGCGCGACAAAAAGCGCTGCGGCCGCTAAAAAAGGTCCGGTCGCAAAACCATCGCTGAACATGGATGAACTTCGTGAGCTCGCTGAGTTGGTTAACGAGCACGGTTTCACCGATTTCGAATTCGAGAACGAGAACATTCGCGTACGGCTCAGCAAGATGACCGCGGCGCCTGTAATACAAGCGCAGCCGGTTGCGGCAACGTTCGCAGCAGCGTCTCCCGCGGCGGCTTCAACTACAGCGGCCCCGGCCGGCGAGTCGGCCGCAGACGCAGTTCCCAGCAATTTGTATGAGGTTAAATCGCCGATCGTCGGAACATTCTATCGATCGCCGTCACCCGAGGCTTCCGCCTATGTCGAGGCCGGCACCAAGGTTGTAAGGGGCCAAACTCTCTGCATCATCGAAGCGATGAAGCTGATGAACGAGATCGAATCGGACAACGAAGGAACTATCAGCGAGATCTGTGTGGAAAATGGAGAGCCGGTCGAGTACGGGCAGGTCCTGTTTCGCATGATCCCGAAGGATTAACAGCCACAGGTCACACATAAATCAACGCGCGGATCTATTTTCGCATTGTGGGATTTGTGAGATCGTGTGGCTTAAATTTTGATGAAAAAGCGGGAAATTCGCAAAATATTGATCGCTAATCGAGGCGAGATCGCGATCCGGATCATCTGGACGTGCAAGGAGATGGGTATCAAAACGGTTGCCATCTACTCGGAGGCGGACCGTGAGGCCCTGCATGTGCGATATGCCGATGAGGCGATCTGTGTAGGTCCGGCGCCTTCGGCAGAGAGCTATCTTAATATTCCCTCGATAATTAGTGCGGCCGAGATAACAAATGTGGATGCGATCCATCCGGGTTACGGATTTTTGGCCGAATCAGCGACATTCGCGAAGATCTGCGAAGACTGCAATATCAAATTTATAGGCCCGCGACCCGATGTGATCGCCATGATGGGCGACAAGGTCGAGGCACGGCGGACGATGATGGCCGCTGGGGTACCGATCCTGCCCGGAAGCCCCGACCCCATAGAATCTGTGGCCGAGGCGCTCAAACTTGCGAAAGAGATCGGCCTGCCTGTGATCATAAAAGCCGCAGCCGGCGGCGGCGGACGCGGGATGCGCATTGTCCGCACGGAGCAGGAATTACCCGGCCAGCTTGAAATGGCCCAGGCCGAAGCACTCGCCGCGTTTAAGAACGGCTCCGTTTATATCGAACGCTATATCGAGCGTCCGCGGCACATCGAGATCCAGGTATTGGCCGATGAGCACGGGAACTGTATCCACCTGGGCGAGCGCGAATGCTCGATCCAGCGCAGGCATCAGAAGTTACTCGAAGAAGCACCTTCGCCTGTGATCACGCCGGAGCAGCGCGAAACAATGGGCGCGGTGGCGGTAAAAGCTTGTAAGGAGATAGGTTACTCGAGCGCGGGAACATTCGAATTTCTCCTGGATGAAGACGGAAGTTTTTATTTCATGGAGATGAACACGCGCATCCAGGTCGAGCACCCGGTTACGGAAATGGTCACGCTGGCGGACATCGTCAGGAACCAGATACGGATCGCGGAGGGCGACGATCTAGGCTACGAGCAAAGTGACGTGACGATTGCGGGACACTCTATCGAGTGCCGGATCAACGCCGAGGACCCCGAGAAATTTACGCCGAGCCCCGGCAGGATCACAGCTTTTAATATTCCCGGTGGACCGGGAGTGAGGGTCGATACGGCGGTTTACCCGGGGTATTTTGTTCCGCCATATTACGATTCGATGATCGCCAAGCTTATCGTCCATGCACGGACGAGGGAACTCGCGATCGCACGCATGCAGAGGGCGCTGGATATGATGGTGGTCGAGGGTATCAAAACGACGATACCGCTGCACCAGAAGATCATGGCAGACCCGAAATTTCAGGCCGGCGACTTTTCTACCAAGTTCATGGAAGAGTTTGGAAAGGAGACCGCCGGTGGCAATTCAGCATAGTTTATGCTATTTTTATACCGTTAATTAGTTTTAGTTATTAACGTTAGATCAAATTTCGCGGTTACCGTTTTCATTAACGGAGTTACTGCGTACGAAGGGAGAGGCTTTTTTAGGCAAGATTTTTTATGTCAACATTAAAGGAACTGAAAGAACAAATTGTAGGCGACTACAAGACGCATACATCGGATACGGGATCGTCGCAGGTGCAGATCGCACTGCTCACCCAGCGGATCAATGAACTCACTGAGCACTTCAAGGTGCACAAGAAGGACAACCACTCGCGCAGGGGCTTGCTTAAAATGGTCTCGCGTAGAAGGAAACTGCTTGATTATCTAAAGCGTCGTGATATTAACGAATACCACGATATCATCAAGAAATTAGGATTACGCAGATAAGAAATCGGGATCAAAAGCCGGGTATTAATATGCCCGCTTTTTGATCCTTTTATTTATGACCGCTTCGGGTCATCAGAAAAACCAGTTCTCTCGAAGATTTGCCCGCGGTTGCTGAACGTGACAGCCATCTGGCCGCGAAGCAAAAGAGGACAGTTGCAAAATTTAGAAATTTGCAAAAGCGGCAGGGGCTTCACGGCACAGAACCTGTCGCTTTTCGTTTGTTGAGGAAAATAAATGGCACAGAAAAAGTATTTAAAAGAATCGATCAAGGTGGGCGACAAGGAACTAAGTGTCGAAACCGGAAAGGTCGCAAAACAAGCCGATGGATCGGTGATCATCCAATACGGAGAGACGATGTTGCTGGTGACGGCCGTTAGCGGCAATTCACCGCGCGAAGGCCTGGATTTCTTCCCCTTAACGGTGGAATACAGGGAATCGACGTATTCGGCCGGGCG
>Ga0193752_1001307_pt1 | contig 20920 bp, 19 predicted proteins | sample H1c1metaG_FD_144924 | JGI IMG/M metagenome (GOLD analysis project Ga0193752, IMG submission 144924) | Soil microbial communities from a riparian zone of the East river system, Colorado, United States - H1c1 | ecosystem: Environmental > Terrestrial > Soil > Riparian zone | place: USA: East River...
CGCTTGCCGAGCGGCGCCGCCGCGGCTTCGGCGAGTTCGGCGCGCAGGCGTTCGAGTTTCGCGGCCGCCGCGAGCTGGGCCGAGTCGGCGCTGAATCCACGTTTGGCAATTTCCTGGGCGTAGATCGCGCCGAGGACGTCGGGCTGCGAACTCACAGCAATTGATAGTTAGGGCCGGATCCGCCCTCGGGCGTCACCCAGTCGATGATCTGGTACGGGTCCTTGATGTCGCAGGCCTTGCAATGGACGCAATTGGCGGCGTTGATCTGCAGGCGCTTGCCGCCCGCCTCGTCGTCCACCATTTCATACACGGAAGCCGGACAGAAGCGCGTACACGGATTGCCGTATTCCGTGGCGCAGATGGTCGCGCAGATGTTCTTGTCGCGCACCTTGAGATGCGTCGGCTGCACTTCGTCGTGCGCGGTGACGGAGAAGAACACCGAGCTCAGGCGATCGCGCGGCGGCAGGTCGCGATTGACCCAGTGACGGTTCGGGGACTCGTATTCGGCGAGTTTTTCCAGCGGCCAGGTCGCCTGGTTGCGCAAAGTCCACGGCGTTTTCCCGCCCAGGATGCTTTCGATGCCGGCATTGAGCAGCCCCAACTTGAGTCCGCGCTTGAAGCCGGGCTTGATGTTGCGCACTTCGTGCAGCTCGGCGACCGCGTCGGTCTTGCGCCAGATGGAATCGAACCCGATGCTGGTGTCGTTCTCGGCGAAGTAATCGGCGGCCGCCATGCCGCAGCGGATCGCCTGGTGAATGCCCTTGATCTTCGGCACGTTCAACGTGCCGGCGGAGTCGCCGACGAGTACGGCGCCGGGCATCTCGAGCTTCGGCATCGACTGGATACCGCCCGCGGAAATCGTGCGGGCACCGGCGGAGAGGATCTCGCCGCCCTTGAGGAAATCGTGCATCACGGGGTGATGCTTGAATTGCTGGAACGCCTCGAACGGGAAGAAGCGCGGATCGCGATAGTCGAGCCCGGTGACGAAGCCGACATACACGCGGTTGTCGGTCAGGTGGTAGACGAAGCTGCCGCCATAGGTCTTGGGATCGAGCGGCCAGCCCACGGTGTGCTGAACCAGCCCGGGCTGCACCCGGCCCGGCGGCAGCTGCCACAGCTCTTTCATGCCGAGTGCGTAAACCTGCGGGTCGCAGCCGGCATCCAGCTTGTATCGATTGATGAGCACCTTGGCGAGGCTGCCCCGGCAGCCTTCTGCGATGACCGTCAGCCGCGCGCGCACCTCGGGCCCTGGTGTGTAGTTAGGACCGCGCGAGCCGTCGTGTTGCACGCCCATGTCGCCGATCTGCACGCCGGCCACCGAGCCGTCGTCGTCGAACAGCGGCAGGGCGGCCGCGAAGCCCGCGAATACGTCGATCCCGAGGGACTCCGCCTGGGTTCCCAGCCAGCCGACGAGTCCGCCGAGCGAGAGGATGAAGTTGCCCTCGTTGTGGAGGTACTGCGGAATCCACGGCACCGTGCGCGCGCTCTTGCGGCCGAGCCAGCGAAACTCGTCGCGCGTGACCGGAACGTTGATGGGCAACGGCGCATTGCGCCACCCGGGCAGCAACGCGTCGAGCGGGCCGGGTTCCATCACGGCGCCGGAAAGCGTGTGCGCGCCGATGGTCGAGCCCTTTTCGAGCACACATACCGTGAGCTCGGGCTTGCGCTGCTTGAGGCGGATGGCGGTAGCCAGACCGGCCGGGCCGCCGCCGATGACGGCGACGTCGTACTCCATCACATCGCGTTGCGCGGGGCCTGTGTTCATTGAATGGGTTTGTTCATTTCGGCTGCATGCGAATGGCGCCGTCGAGCCGGATCGTTTCGCCGTTCAGATAGGTGACTTCGAAGATGGTCTGCACCATGGCCGCGAATTCCTCCGGCCGGCCGAGTCGCGGCGGAAATGGCACTTGTTTGCCGAGCGAATCCTGGACGTCCTGCGGCATGCCCGCGAGCATCGGCGTGCCGAAGATGCCCGGCGCCAGCGACATCACGCGGATGCCGAACATCGCGAGCTCGCGCGCGATCGGCAACGTCATGCCCGACACCGCGGCCTTGGTCGCGGCATACGCGGCCTGGCCGATCTGGCCCTCGAAAGCGGCGACCGACGAGGTGTGGATGATCACGCCGCGCTCGCCGTCGGGCGAGGGCGCGTTCTGCTGCATGATGGCCGCGGCGGCCTTGTCGCACAGGAATGTGCCGATGAGATTGATGTGCACGACCTTGGCGAAGAAATCCCCGGCCATCGGCCCGCTCTTGCCGAGTACGCGGCCCGCGCCGATGACACCCGCGCAATTGACCAACAGGTTGATGCCGCCCATCGCCGCACGCGCGGATTCCATGGCGGCGTTCACTTCCGCCTCCGAAGTGACGTCGCACTTGGCGAAGCCCGCGTTCGCGCCGAGCGCGGTGGCGGCCGCCTGGCCCGGACCTTCCTGCACGTCTAACAACGTGACGCGGCCGCCGGCGGCCACGATGTGGCGCGCCACCGCATTGCCGAGGCCCGAAGCGCCGCCGGTGACGACGACACGCGCGTCCGCGATTTTCATGGAGGAATCCCCTGGGTCCGATCCGGAAACGTCCACAGCATAACGAAGCGGCGCACCTCGCGGCAGTTCCCTTACTGCACTTCGATGGCGATGGCCGTCGCTTCGCCGCCGCCGATACATAACGACGCGATGCCGCGCCCACCGCCGCGCGCGCGCAGCGCGTGCGCCAGCGTGGCGACGATCCGGGCGCCGGTCGCGCCGATGGGATGCCCGAGCGCGCAGGCGCCTCCATTGACATTCGTGCGCGCGTGATCGAACCCCACGTCGCGCATGGCCGCCATGGTGACCGCGGCGAACGCCTCGTTCACTTCGTACAAGGCGACGTCGCCGGCCTTCCAGCCGAGCTGCGCAAGCAGCTTCGTGATCGCGCCGGCCGGCGCCGTGGTGAACCATTCGGGTTCCTGCGCAAAACTCGTGTAACCCACGATGCGCGCCAGCGGCGCGATGCCGCGCCGCGCGGCTTCGGCGCCGCTCATCAGGACCGCGGCGGCCGCGCCATCCGAGATCGACGACGACGACGCGGCGGTGACCGTGCCGTCCTTGCGGAAGGCGGGCTTGAGTGTCGCGATCTTCGCGAGGTCGACCGTGAACGGCGTTTCATCGCGCGAAACCGTGGTCTCGCCCTTGCGGCCCTTGACGATCACCGGGACGACTTCGGCGTCGAACGCGCCGCCGTTGACCGCTTTCAGGGCGCGCTGCGTGGATTCGGTCGCGAACGCATCCTGATCCACGCGCGAGAACGAGTATTTCTGCGCGGTGGCCTCGGCGAACACGCCCATGAGCTGGCCGTCGAACGGGCTCTGCAGTCCGTCGTAGAACATGTGATCGAGGACCTCGCCGTGACCCATGCGCAGGCCCACGCGCACCTTCGGGAGTAGATAGGGAGCGTTGCTCATCGACTCGAGCCCGCCGGCCACCGCGATCGAAACGTCGCCACCGCGGATCTGGTCCGCCGCCATCATGATGGCCTTCATGCCCGAGCCGCACATCTTGTTGACGGTGGTGGTGGGCACGCCTTTCGGAAGGCCGGCGCCCAGCGACGCCTGGCGCGCCGGGGCCTGCCCCAAGCCCGCGGACAGCACACATCCCATGATCACTTCCTGCACGTCGGCCCCACCGATCTTCGCCGCGGCGAGGGCTCCCGCAATCGCGGCGCTGCCGAGCTGCGGCGCGGTCGCGCCCGCGAGCGCACCCTGGAACGCGCCGATCGGCGTGCGGACCGCGGCGGCGATGACGACGAGGGAATTGATATCAGTGGCAGGCATGGCAGTTCTCCGTCAATCGCGGCCGCGCAGGCCCTTGTTGAAAAAATCGATGAACCGGTCGGCGATGTCGTCGGGCTTGAAGGTCGCGTCTTCGCGATACCAGTGGCCCATCCAGTTGAGGGCGCCGGCCAGCGCAAACGCGGTCATGCGGGTGTCGCATTCGCGGATCGAGCCGTCGGCGACGCCCGCCGCGATCAGCGCGCGCATGCGCCGGTCGATGCCCGCCTTGAGTAGTTTGATGCGGCGGCTCATCGCCGCGCCCAGGTGCTGATCCTCCGCGCGCAGCATGCACCACCCGAAGTCGCCAACAATAGCGGCCGCGTAGCCGCGGATGAACTCGAACAGACGTTCGCGCGCGGGTCCACGCGCGGCTTCGCATTTGTCGAGCGTGCCCTGGATCTGCGCCAGCCCCGCCTTGAAACACTCGAACAACATGGCCTCCTTGTTGGGCACATATATATAGAGCGTCGGTTTGGTGACCTTGAGGGTGGCCGCCAGGTCGTCGAGCGAAGTCTTGTGATAGCCGCGTTTCCGGAAGGCGCGCGCCGCGGCCAGGATCACCGCGTCGCGCTTGAGCGCGTTCTGCAGCCGCGGCCGGCGCCGGCCCTCCCACGGGGAAGCATCAGCGCGCAAGACCTTGCGGATACGCGACTTCTGGCCGCTTTTGACGGCGTACTTCGGGGCGGGTTCGGACACGGGATCGGACACTCTCACGTGATTCGCGGGGCGGCTTCATGTTACTGTGCGGTAACCGATCTTACCAGCCAGTAACATGAAGCCACCAGAGCCGGGCAGGCCGTTGCGTTTCGTTTCCGCCGCGTCGCTGTTCGACGGCCACGATGCCGCCATCAACATGATCCGCCGCCTGCTGCAGTCGGGGGGTGCCGAGGTCGTACACCTGGGTCACAACCGCAGCGTCGCGGACATCGTGCGCGCGGCCATTGCCGAAGATGCCGACGCGATCGCGGTCAGCAGCTACCAGGGCGGCCACAACGAATACTTCCGCTACATGATCGACATGCTGCGCGAGCACGGCGCCGAACACATCCGCGTGGTGGTGGGCGGCGGCGGCACCATTTCGGCGGACGAGATCGCGGCGCTCGAACGCTACGGCGTCGCCAAGATCTACACGCCCGAGGACGGGCGAAAGCTCGGTCTCACGGGGATGATCGACGATGTATTCGTACGCGTGGGCCGGCGCGTCCATGCGGGCCCGGGTGAAGTCGTGCCCGGCGTCGACGATCACGGCGCGATCGCGCGCGCCATCACGCTGCTCGAGGGCGGCGGCAGCATCGACGGCGGCGACGCCGACGACCTGCGCCGCAAGTTGTCCACGCGCGCCGCGGGTCCGCGCAGCGCGCCCGTGATCGGCCTCACCGGCACCGGCGGCGCGGGTAAGAGCTCGCTGACCGACGAACTGCTGCAGCGGTTCCTGCGCGTGTTTCCGAAGGCGAACATCGCCGTGGTCGCGATCGATCCCACGCGCCGCCGTTCCGGCGGAGCCCTGTTGGGCGATCGCATCCGCATGAATTCGCTGAGCGCGCCGAATGTCTTCATGCGTTCGCTGGCGACGCGGCGTCAACACCTCGCCACCAGCGCGGTCCTGTCGGACGTGCTCGCGCTGTATCGCGCGGCCGGCTTCGATCTCGTCGTGGTCGAGACGGCCGGCATCGGGCAGAGCGACACGGAGATCGTCGATCTCGCCGACCTGTCGCTGTACGTGATGACCGCCGAATACGGCGCGGCCAGCCAGCTCGAGAAGATCGACATGCTCGATTTCGCCGACATGATCGTGCTGAACAAGTTCGAGAAACGCGGCGCCGAGGACGCGCTGCGCGACGTGCGCAAGCAGTGGCGCCGCAATCATCCGGACCGCATGAAGATCGACGACGCGGACGTGCCCGTGTTCCCGACGATCGCGAGCCGCTTCAACGATCCCGGCGTGAACCAGCTGTTCGTCGCGTTGTGCGCCGCGCTCGAGAAGGAGAGCGGGGACAAGGGCGTGTGGCGCGTCGATCCCGCCACCGCCGGCCTGCCGACCGAATTCCGCTCGCGCGACCCGCTCGTGCCGTCCGCGCGGGTGCGTTATCTCGCCGAGATCGCGGCGCAGGGCCGCGAATCGCGCCACGGCGCCGAGCGACGCGCCTCGGCCGCCCAGCGCGCGCAGGGCCTGTACCTCACGCTGCAGACGGTCGGCGACAAGGCGCTGCCCAAACCGCTCGCGCGCGCCATGCTGAACGGCGCCACCGACGGTTTGAATACCGTGCGCGAGGCCTACAACAAGGCGCTCGACGACATGGGCGGTGAAGCCGTGGCGCTGGTTGCATCCTGGCCCGAGCGCCGCGCGGGTGTCGTCGCCGAGGAATACTCGTACACGGTGCGCGGCAAGGAAGTGCGCGGCGCCAACTACAGCGAATCGCTGAGCCACAATCCGATTCCGAAACTCGTGCCGCCGGGACCCACAGGCTGGGGCGAGACGCTGCGTTTCCTGCAGAACGAGAACCTGCCCGGTGCCTATCCGTACGCCGGCGGCGTGTATCCGTACCGCCGCGAGGAAGAGGATCCCACGCGCATGTTCGCGGGCGAGGGTGCGCCGGAACGCACCAACCGCCGCTTCCACTACCTGGCGGCGGGGCACGAGGCCACGCGCCTATCTACCGCGTTCGATTCGACCACGCTGTACGGCGAAGATCCGGACCTGCGCCCCGACATCTACGGCCGGACCGGCAATTCCGGCGTGTCGATCGCCACGCTCGACGACATGAAGAAGCTCTATTCGGGCTTCGACCTGTGCAAGCCGTCGACTTCGGTGTCGATGACGATCAACGGTCCCGCGCCGATGATCCTCGCGATGTACATGAACACGGCGATCGATCAGCACGTCGAGCGGTTCCTGCGCGCGAATGGGCGCTGGGAAGGCGTGCAGGCCGCATTGGCCAAGATGCCGGACCGGCCGGAATACCACGGCGAGTTGCCACCGACACATGGCGGCGATGGGCTGGGACTGCTCGGCGTGAGCGGCCGCAAGCTCGTGTCGGTGGGGCTGCTGGGATCGGCGGAGTACGAACGCCTGCGCGCCGAAGCGCTGTCACGCGTGCGCGGCACGGTGCAGGCCGACATCCTCAAGGAGGACCAGGCGCAGAACACCTGCATCTTCTCGACGGAATTCGCGCTGCGCATGATGGGCGACGTGCAGGAGTTCTTCAGCGCGAACAACGTGAAGAATTTCTACTCGGTTTCGATCAGCGGTTATCACATCGCCGAAGCGGGCGCGAACCCGATCACGCAGCTGGCGTTCACGCTGGCGAATGGCTTCACGATCGTCGAGTACTACATCGCGCGCGGCATGAAGATCGACGAGTTCGCGCCGAATCTGTCGTTCTTCTTCTCGAACGGCATGGACGCCGAGTACGCCGTGATCGGCCGGGTGGCGCGCCGCATCTGGGCGCGCGCCATGAAAGATGTGTACAAGGCCGGCCCGCGCAGCCAGATGTTGAAGTACCACATCCAGACCTCGGGACGATCGCTGCACGCGCGCGAGATCCAGTTCAACGACATCCGCACGACGCTGCAGGCGATGTACGCGTTGTTCGACAACTGCAATTCGCTGCACACGAATGCCTACGACGAGGCGCTGACGACGCCCACGGAAGAGAGCGTGCGGCGCGCGGTGGCGATCCAGCTCATCATCAATCGCGAGCTGGGCCTCAACAAGATCCAGAATCCATGGCAGGGCTCGTATGCCATCGAGGCGCTGACGGACCTGGTGGAGGAGGCCGTGTACAAGGAATTCGAATCGATCGCGGAGCGCGGCGGCGTGCTCGGCGCGATGGAGACGATGTACCAGCGCGGCAAGATCCAGGAGGAAAGCATGCATTACGAGATGCGCAAACACGACGGCTCGCTGCCGATCGTCGGCGTCAACACGTTCCTGGCGGAAAACGGCGGCGGTGAATCATCCGCGGCGCCGCTGTTCCGTGCCTCGGACGAGGAGCAACGCGCGCAGGTCGATGGGGTGCACGCCTTCCAGGCGCGTCATGCGGCCGAGGCGGCCGCGGCGGCGAAGAAGCTGCAACAGGTGGCTGCCGCGGGCGGCAACGTGTTCGCCGAACTGCTGGAAACGGTGCAGGTCTGCTCACTCGGCCAGATCACCCGCGCGCTGTACGAAGTCGGCGGCCAATACAGGCGGCACATGTAGTAGATGGGGACATTCCTCGTTTCCTAGCAAACGGGGACGCGGCTCCTCATCGTCACGAGCGCAGCCACGCGCGCAAAGTTGAGCCGCGTCCCCGTTTGCTAGGAAACGAGGAATGTCCCCACTAGCCGTCGGTGCCGGTGGCTTTTACATCCAGATCCGGCTCGCCGAGCTGCGCGAGGATCGCGGCCCGCGACTGATCGCGCAGCCGCAGCGCCGGATCGTCGTGCGGCGTCACCGCGGGCGTCGGTACGATCGCCGCGCCATAACGCACTTCGAGCGCGCCCGGGCGCGGAAAGATGCGCGTGGCCGGCATGTTGCGGCGGGTGCCGAGGATCACCGCGGGAACCACCGGGCAGCCAGCCCGCGCCGCGATGGCGAAGGCGCCGGTGTGGAATTTCCCGAGGCCGACTTCGCTCGTGAACGTGCCTTCCGGAAAGAACACCAGCGAATGGCCGCTCGCGGCGCTGCGCAACACGCGCCGCGCATCGGTGCCGCCCTTGTGCCGGTTGAAACGATCGACGAACTCCGAACCGATGCGCCGCAGCAGCACGCCCGCGACCGGAACGTCGTTCATTTCGCGCTTGATCACGAATCCGAATCGCGGTGGGAGGGCGGCCGCCATGACCACGCCATCCAGATAACTGGCGTGATTGGCGACGACGACGCATTGCCCCTTGGGCAGATTCTCGAGGCCTCTCAAGCGCAGCGGCATGCCCGCCAGGAAGAAAATCGTCCTTGCTGCGATGCGGGCGGTGCCGCGACGCGCGCTCAGGGTGGGCAGCAGCAGGACCAGCACCAGGGCGATCAGGGTCACCAGCAGGAACAGCGCCACGGCATACAAACCGTAGATGAGCCGCAACGGAACGGAGATCGCCGCCGGCCAGGGGGCGCGTGCGGGGGTCGGGCTTCCAGTCATGCGGCAGTTGTGGCGCGGGGAGGGGTGCGTTTCATGTGAACCAGTTCTCTTTATGTTAATGGTTTCGCCGAGCTGTGAAGGTCATCACGCCTGAGCGCCAGCCCCCGTCCCCATACTGCCGTGAAGCGTTAATCCGCATACGTATTAAGGCAATCACGTCTTGGTCAATCAAGCTAAAGCGTCCAGCGAGTCGCCCGCCGCAGAAACCGCCGATTCGACCGTCTCGAAATTTCTCGATGCGGTCTGGATGGAGCGCGGTCTGTCGGCCAATACGCTCGCGGCTTATCGCGCCGATCTGACCGCGCTCGCGCGCTGGTTGGCCGAGCGCGGCACGCCGATCATCAAGACCACCCGCGCCGACCTGCTGGGCTTCATCGCCTTCCGCGTCGAAATGGGCGCGCGTCCGCGCTCCACCGCGCGCCAGCTGTCCTCGTTCCGTCGCTTCTTCCGCTACTTCGTCCGCGAAGGAGTCATCAAGGATGATCCGACTGCCCAGATTGCGATGCCGAAAATCGGCCGCTCGCTGCCGAAGTCGCTCACCGAAGAAGAGGTCGAGTCGCTGTTAGGCGCGCCGGCCATCGCCGATCCGCTGGGTCACCGCGATCGCACCATGCTCGAAGTGCTGTACGCCACGGGGCTGCGCGTTTCGGAGCTGGTGAACCTCAAGTACAACCAGATCAACACCAACCAGGGTGTGATCCGCGTGATGGGCAAGGGCAATCGCGAGCGCCTGATCCCGCTCGGCGAGGAAGCCGTGCGCTGGCTGACGGACTTCGTCCGCGCGCCGCGCAGCGAGATCCTGCTCGACCGCACCACCGACTACCTGTTCCCCACGCGCCGCGGCGATCGCATGACGCGCCAGGCCTTCTGGCACATCATCAAACGTTACGCGCGCAAAGCGGTCATCGACAAGGAGTTGTCGCCGCACACGCTGCGTCACGCCTTCGCAACGCACCTGCTCAATCATGGCGCCGACCTGCGGGTCGTGCAGATGCTGCTGGGTCATTCCGATCTTTCGACCACGCAGATCTACACGCACGTCGCTCGCGAGCGCATGAAAGAGATGCACGGCACGCACCACCCGCGCGGTTGATGGGTTCGGGCGGCTCGAGGGCCGCCATCCGGGCGCTATTTGGTAAGCTTCGCCCCATCCTGGCTGTCGAGAACTTCGCGAGCCCGGTCCGGTCGAAACGCTATCCCTCACGCCTGAGTCACGCATGACACCCCATGTCTTTCGGATGAGCGCCCTTGCCATCGCCGGCACGCTGTTTTGTGGCGTTGCGCTGGCGCAAGCCGGCGTCGCCGCAAACCCGATCGTTCCCGCGGCGCCGCCCGCCAAAGCAGAGACCGCCAAAGTCGAGGCCACCAAGGTCGAGGCGGCCAAGGTCGATCCGCGCGCGGTCATCGTCAACAAGATCGATGGTCTCAAGCTCGAAGACGTGCGCATTTCGCCGGTCAGCGGCGTCTACGAAATCACCCGCGGGTCGGAAGTCAGCTACACGTCGGCCGATGGCCGCTACGTGATCCTCGGCGACATGTACGACATCGACGGCGACGCCAACATTTCCGAGAACCGCCGCCGTGGAATTCGCGCGCGCATGATCGAAAGCGTGCCGGAAGCGGAGATGCTGGTGTTCTCGCCGAAAGATCCGAAGTACACGATCACGGTGTTCACCGATATCGACTGCGGGTATTGCCGCCGGCTTCATTCGCAGATCGCCGAATACAACCGTCTCGGCATCCGCGTGCGTTACATGTTCTACCCGCGCAGCGGTCCCGATACCGAGTCGTGGCACAAGGCCGAATCCGTGTGGTGCGCGCCGAATCGCAACGATGCGCTCACGCACGCGAAGAAAGACGAAGCCTTCAAGTCCGCCAAGTGCCCCGCCGACATCATCGCGCGCGACTACGAACTCGGGCACAAGCTCGGCATCGAAGGTACGCCGGCGATTTTCCTGGCGTCGGGTGAAATGCTGCCGGGTTATGCGCCGCCGGGTCAGCTCGCGAAGTATCTGAAGACGGGGAAGATGTAGCGGAGAAGTTGGCACCAACTTCCGGCGCCAGCTTCCTCAGGTCTCTAACAACTTCTTCTTGTCCGCCACGCCTTCGAACTGCTTGGCGTCGGGCGGAGCCGGCTTCTTCTCGGTGATGACGGGCCACTTCTTGGACAGGTCCGCGTTCAATTTCTTGAACTCTTCCTGGCCCGTGGGCACTTCGTCTTCGGAGAAGATCGCTTCGACCGGGCATTCCGGCTCGCACAACGTGCAGTCGATGCATTCCTCGGGATCGATCACGAGGAAGTTAGGACCCTCGTGGAAACAATCGACCGGGCACACCTCCACACAGTCGGTGTACTTGCACTTGATGCACGATTCCGTGACCACGAACGCCATCGATCGAATCCCCTGGATTGTCCGGTGAAGGATTGGCCGGTAAAAGCCGAATTTTTGCGGGCCGCTATTCTGCCAGCTCAGGCAGGGCGGCGCTGCATCTCGGCGATGTGGTGTCGCTCGACACCGGCACGCCGGTCGGCGATCAGGCTGCGCAACGCGAATTCGGTGCTTGGAAACGCGAGCTCGCCCCAGGGAATCTCGTCTTCGGTCACGAGCTTCACTTCGGGGCTCTCGTGCGTGATGCCGAAGTGGGCGGTGCGCATGCGGGCGCGGAAGAACACGTGTATCTGGTGCGCGTGACGGATGTTGGCGATCACCAGCAGGCTGCCGATCTCCACATCCACCTGCGCCTCTTCGAGCGCCTCGCGCGCGGCGCCTTCCTCGAGCGTCTCGCCGTTTTCCATAAACCCGCCGCAAATCGTCCAGAACCCCAGGCGCGGCTCGATGCCGCGCTTGCAGATCAGGATGCGGTCCTCGTACACCGGCACGCAGCCGACGACGATCTTGGGATTCTGGTAGTGGATCGTCCCGCAGTTCTCGCAGACGTAGCGCGGCAGAAAGTCGTCCTGCGGAACTTTGAGGACGAGACGGGAGCCACAGTTGCTGCAGAAATTCATCGATTGAGTGGTGCCGGGAGAGGGAATCGAACCCACACGCCTTATAAGGGCAACGGATTTTGAGTCCGCCGCGTCTACCAGTTCCGCCATCCCGGCGCGGGGCGACCTTTCGCGGGGAAGGGGCATCTAGGCCTTATTCCAGGTAAAGAACGGCGATGCAAAGACTTGCGGAAATAGACCTTTCGGCCGAGGAGCTGGCCGCCGCCCGGGCCGGCGACGCCGCCGCACGCCGCATGCTGTTCGAACGGCTGGCCGCGCCCACGCTCGGCATCATCCGGCGCCTGGTGCGGCACAAGGCCCTGGCCGAGGATCTCCTGCAGGACAGTCTCATCGCCATGTACGAGCACCTCGACGATTTCCGCGGCGAGGCCCCGTTCGGCATCTGGGTACGCAAGATCGCGGTCAGCCGCTGCCTGATGGCGTTTCGTTCGCCCTGGCACCGCGCCCGCGTCGCGCTCGAATCGTGGACCGAAGACGCCTGGGCGGGTCCGGCCGACGGTGAAGCGCGGACCTCCGATCTGATCGATCTCGATCGCGCGCTGGCGAAACTCTCGCCACTGACGCGCTCGGTGGTGTGGCTGTACGACGTCGAGGGCTGGTCGCACGAAGAGATCGCCCGGTCGTTCGATCGTTCGGTGAGTTTTTCCAAGTCGCAGCTCGCGCGCGGCCACGCGCGCTTGCGCAACGATCTGATCGCGCCGGCCCATTCGGGGCTCGGCCCGGCACTCGGGAGTGAGTTCGATGGACACTGACGTGGATGACGTTGAACTGGTCGCGCGCCTCAAGCGGCTCGACGTGAGTGCGGACGCCGGAAGCCCCGCGTTCGGTTACGACACGCTGCTCGAGCGGCACGGCGCGAAGCAGGCGCGGGTCCGCCGCCGGCGGGCGATCGCGCGCGGCACGGCCAGCGCGCTGGTGGTGGCGCTGGTCGCGGCCAGCCTGTGGCGCCTCGAACAACAACTTCCGGCCGAACCCACGGTGAACGAGTCGGCCACCGCGGTTGCCGGCGCGCGGCCGCAGTCGCGCATCGTGCGCGCCGATACCTGGCTGGCCGTCGCGACGCTCGAGGATCACATCGCGAGTTTCGACGACGCGCTCACCGACGCGCGCCTGCGGGGTGGCCAGGCCGAGGTGGCGCGGCTCGAACGCACGCGCGACGAATTGCTCGATTCCTATGCACAGGTGCGCTACGCCGAGCTGGTCAGCGCCAACTTCTGAAGATTTCCGGAGACGACATGAAACAGTTACTGCTGGTTTGTTTGTTGGCCGCGAGTTCCGCGGCGCTCGCGCAGAATCCGCCGGCCGCTGCGCAGCGCGGCGGCAAGGCCGCCGATGCGGAGGCGTCGCGCAGCGACGCCCAACGCGAGGCCGACGAGGCGAAGAAACGCGCCGAGCTCGACGCGGCGCGCGTGCGGCTCGACAAGGCGACGCGCGAAGTCATGGAGCTGTCGCGGCAGCTGTCGGAGAACTCGCGCGGCGACATGATGTTTTTCACCACCGACCGGCGCGCCATGCTGGGCGTGCAGATCGATCCGGAGAGCGGCAAGGAAGGCGCGCGGGTGCGCAGCGTCAGCCCGGGCGGTCCCGCCGCCGAGGCCGGCCTGCAGACGGACGATGTGATCGTCTCGCTCGACGGCAAGACGGTCTCCGGCGGCGAAAACGCCGGCCGCGCGCTGATCGACCAGATGCGCTCGGTGAATCCCGAACAGAAAGTGAAGGTGCGCGTGATCCGCTCCGGCAAGAACAAGGACCTGATCGTGATCGCGCGTCCGTTCACGCGCGGCTTCGGCGGCGAAGACCGCATGTTCAATGTGCACCAGCTGCCCGACATGGTCGGCCCGATGACGGGCGCGGCGGGCGTCGCCGGCATGCCGATGGTCCGCCAGCTCCGCTTCAACTTTCCGGATGAGTTCGGCGGCCTGGAACTGGCGAGCATCACGCCGAAGCTCGGCGCGTATTTCGGCGCGACCGACGGCGTGCTGGTCGTGCAGGCGCCGGAGAACGACGCGTTGAAGCTGGAAGACGGCGACGTGATCCAGACCATCGACGGCCGCAAGCCCGATGACGGCACGCATGCATTGCGCATCCTGCGTTCGTATTCGTCGGGCGAGAAGCTGAACCTCAAGGTCCTGCGTCAGCGCAAGCCGCTCACGCTGGCGGTGACGATGCCGGATCGACCGGAGATGCGCGACTTCTTCGATGCCATGCCACCGCCACCCGCGCCACCCGCGCCGCCCGCGCCGCCGGCCGGAGCGATCGGCCCGGGCCCGGGCACCGACGAATGAACTGACCATTCAACCGACTATCGCGGCCGTGGCGGTAAACTCGCCGCCGTGCGCCGCGCCGACTTTCACTATGAACTGCCCCAGGAACTGATCGCCCAGCAACCGCTCGCCGAACGCTCGGCGAGCCGGTTGCTCGAGCTCGACGGGTCCACCGGCGCCCTCTCTGACCGGCAGTTTCGCGAGCTGCCGCAGTTCATGTCGCCCGGCGATCTGCTGGTGTTCAACGACACGCGCGTGATTCCAGCGCGGCTGTTCGTGCTCAAGGAATCCGGCGGCAAGGTCGAGCTGTTGCTCGAGCGCCCGCTCGAGGCGCAGCGGGCGCTGGTGCACGCGCGCGCCAGCAAGGCGCTGCGCCCGGACATGCTGCTGCAGGGCCGCGGCGGTGCGATCCGCGTCGTCGAGAAACGCGGCGATCTGTGGGTGATCGAACTACCCGAGCCGGCGCTGTCGTTCTTCGAACGTTACGGGCAGATGCCGCTGCCGCCGTACATCAACCGCGAGCCCGACGAATCCGACAACACGCGCTACCAGAGCCTGTTCGCGCGCCGGCGCGGGGCGGTCGCGGCCCCCACCGCGAGCCTGCATTTCGACGAGGCGTTGATCGCGGCTCTCGATGCGCGCGGCGTGCAGCGCGCATTCGTCACGCTGCACGTGGGCGCGGGCACCTTCCAGCCGGTGCGCACGGACGCCGTCGGCGCCCACGTCATGCACGCGGAGTTCGTCGAGGTGGGCGCGGCGGCTTGTGAGACCATCGCGGCCGCGAAGGCGCGCGGCGCCCGCGTCATTGCCGTCGGCACGACGGTGGTGCGCGCGCTCGAAAGCGCCGCGGGCGGCGGCACGCTCGCACCCTACACCGGCGATTCGTCGCTGTTCATCGTGCCCGGATTTCGTTTCAGGATCGTCGATGCCATGGTCACCAATTTCCACCTGCCCGAATCCACGCTGCTGATGCTGGTCAGCGCGTTCGCGGGGCGTGCGGCGGTGCTCGCGGCGTACGCGCACGCGGTCGTGCAGCAGTACCGGTTTTTCAGCTACGGCGATGCGATGTACGTGACGCCCGCGCCCGGCGCGCGCCTGGCGGATAACGTATGACCGTCCATCCATGACGGCAAGATTCACCTTGTTAGCCAACGCCGGTAGCGCGCGCCGCGGGCAGCTCGAGCTCGCGCACGGCGTCATCCAGACGCCGGCGTTCATGCCGGTGGGCACGTACGGCACGGTGAAGGCGATGACGCCCGAGGAACTCGAAGGCCTCGGCGCCGAGATCGTGCTGGGCAACACGTTTCACCTGATGCTGCGGCCGGGCAACGAGATCTTGCGCGCGCATGGCGGATTACACGGCTTCATGCACTGGAAGAAGCCGATCCTCACGGATTCCGGCGGCTTCCAGGTTTTCAGTCTCGAGAGCCTGCGCAAGATCACGGAGGAGGGCGTGCAGTTCCGCTCGCCGATCGACGGCGCCGCGGTGCGGCTCACTCCCGAGGATTCGATGGACGTGCAGCTCGCGCTCGCCTCCGACATCGCGATGGCGCTCGACGACTGCACGCCGTATCCCGCCACGGAACAACAGGCGCGCGATTCGATGGAGCGCTCGATGCGCTGGGCCGTGCGCAGCCATACGCACTACTACGCTTCGAACCAGGACGGGGTACCTCCTCCGGGCGAGTTGTTTGGCATCGTCCAGGGCGGCATGCATCTGAACCTGCGGCTCGCTTCGCTCGAAGCGCTGCAAAAGCTGCCGTGGAAAGGTTTCGCGGTTGGCGGACTCGCGGTCGGCGAGCCCGAAGAAGACCGGCTGCGGGTCCTCGAGGGTTTGCTGCCGCACCTGCCGGCGGACAAACCGAGGTATCTGATGGGCGTCGGCCGCCCCCAGGACATCATCGCCGCCGTCCTGCGCGGCATCGACATGTTCGACTGCGTGATGCCGACGCGGCACGCGCGCAACGGACACCTGTTCACCTCACAAGGCGTGGTCAACATCCGCAACGCCGCGCACCAGGCGGATACCGGCCCGCTCGATCCCGCCTGCGCCTGCTATACCTGCCGCAACTACTCGCGCTCCTATCTTCGGCACCTCGACCGGTGCGGCGAAATCCTCGGCAGCCGCCTGAACACCATGCACAACCTCCACTACTACCTGCAGCTCATGCGCGACCTGCGCGGCGGGATCGAAGCCGGATCGCTGGAGGCCGTGATTCGCAGGTACGTGCGGGAACCGGCCGAACTCACGCAAGTCTCTGTGGCATAAATTTTTTTTTCGGCCAAAATACGCGCCCGCGCCGCACCTCAGGGCGCCGATTCTTCGTTACGTGTGAGATAACACCATGAATTCATTGATCCCCGACGCGATGGCCCAGGCCGCAGGCGGCGCCTCGGCGCAGAGCGGACTGCCCATGTTCGTGATGATGGGCCTGTTCGTCGTCATCTTCTATTTCCTGCTGATCCGTCCCCAGCAGAAGAAGCAGAAAGAGCACCAGGCCATGCTGAGCAAGATCGCCGCGGGTGACGAGATCGTCACCGCCGGCGGCATCCTCGGCCGGGTCGTCGAAGTCGGCGACAACTTCATCACGCTCGAGATCGCCGACAACGTGCGTATCAAGGTGCAACGCTTCCAGGTCACCTCGCTGGTGCCGAAGGGCACGCTCAAGGGAGCCTGAGGTCGACCCATGCTCGAGTACGCGCGTTGGAAGTATTGGCTCGTCGCGGCCGTCCTGGCCGTGGCGTTTCTGTTCGCCCTGCCTAACGTCTTTGGCGACGACTACGCATTGCAGCTGGCGCGCAAGGACCGCACCGCGATGGACGCCACCCAGATGGCGAAAGTCGAGCAAGTGCTCAAGGACCACGGCGTCCAGTTCAAACGCATCTACCTCGACAAGGGCAACACGATGGTGCGTTTCGCCGACAACGAAACGCAGCTCCAGGCGCGTGCGGTCGTCAAGGACGAAAAGAACGGCCTGACCCGCGACTACGTCAACGCGATGTCGTACGCGTCGCGCGCGCCGTCGTGGCTGCAGACGCTCGGCCTGCGCGCGATGCCGCTGGGTCTCGACCTGCGCGGCGGCCTCTATCTTCTCTACCAGGTGGACGTGAATGGCGCGGTCGCCAAGCTGCTGAACACGTACGAGCAGGATTTCCGCCGTGCCTTGAATGCCGACGAAATCACGTTCAACGACATCGGCGCCCTCACGGTCGATTCGGAAATCCCGAACGGCCTGCGCATACTGCTGCCGCGGGGCGCGGATCTCTCGAAGGTCCGCGACACGATCAAGAAGTCGCATCCCGATCTCGGTTGCCGCGATGCCGTCGTGTCCGACGGCACGGCCGTCGATTGCGTGCTCACCCCGGTGCAGGTGCGCGAGCGCCGCGACTTCGGCATCTCGCAGAACATCACGACGCTGCGCAATCGCGTCAACGAGCTCGGGGTCTCCGAGCCGGTGGTGCAGCGGCAGGGCCTCGATCGCATCGTGGTCGAACTACCCGGCGTGCAGAACTCGGCGGAAGTGAAAGACGTGCTCGGCAAGGTCGCCACGCTCGAATATCGCCTGGTCGATCCGCGTCCGGCACCGAGCAAGGGCGCCGCGCCGCTCGGCACCAAGGTCTACGAGCGCAAGGAGGGCGGCAAGATCCTGCTCAAGCGCGACATCATCGTCACCGGCGACCAGCTCATCAACGCCGTGGCGTCCTCGGGCCAGCAGGGTCCGGAAATCCAGATCACGCTCGACAGCGCCGGCGGCGACGAGATGTTGCGCACGACGCGAGCCAACCTCGGCAAGCCCATGGGTGTGGTGTTCATCGAGCAGCGCCGCGAGACCGTCGAGGTCAACGGCCAGCCGGTCGTGCGCGACATCAAGGAAGAGCGCGTCATCAATGTCGCGACCATTAATGGCATCTTCGGCAACCGCTTCGTGACCACCGGTCTCACGATGAACGAGGCAAAGGAAACCTCGCTGTTGCTGCGCGGCGGCGCGCTCGCCACGTCCATCTCGATCGCCGACGAACGCACCATCGGCCCCAAGCTCGGTCAGGAAAACATCCGCAAGGGCGTGACCGCGCTCGTGGTCGGCATGGCGGCGCTGTTCATCTTCATGATCATCTACTACCAGCTGTTCGGCGTGGTCGCCGACCTGGTGCTGCTGGCCAACGTCGTGTTGCTGAGCGCGTTGTTGTCGATGCTCGGCACCGCGCTGTCGTTGCCCGGCATCGCCGGCATCATCCTCACCGTCGGCATGGCGGTCGACGCGAACGTGCTGATCTACGAACGTATCCGCGAAGAATTGCGCAACGGCGTTTCGCCGCAGACGGCGATCCGCGCCGGCTTCGAAAAAGCGTTCTCGGCGATCTTCGATTCCAACATCACGACGCTGATCGCCGGCCTCGTGTTGTGGATCTTCGGTACCGGCGCCATCCGCGGATTTGCGGTGGTGTTGACGCTCGGCATCGGCACGTCGATGTTCACGGCGCTCATGGGCTCGCGCGCGCTGCTCACCCTGATGTTCGGCGGCAAACGCAAGGTCGCCAGACTGGCGATCGGCTGAGGTAACGCACCGTGGAATTCTTTCACAAGAAGACTAACTTCCCGTTCATGGCCACACGCAAGGTGTGGTACACGCTGTCGGCCGTGCTGATGGTGGTGAGCTTCGCGTCTTTCTTCATGCGCGGCCTGAATTTCGGCATCGAATTCACCGGCGGCATCAGTATCGAGGCCAACTTCCCGACCAACGCGAAGATCAACGCCATCCACGATGCGGTGGTCGCGGCCGGATATCACGAGCCGTCGGTATCCACGTTCGGCTCCACGCAGGACATCACCATCCGCCTGCAGTCGACCGGTGAAACCGCCGAAGTGCTGCGCCCGAAGTTCCTCGGGATCCTGACTTCGGTCGACCCGAAGGCCCAGATGTCCAAGCTGGAGGTCGTAGGTCCGCAGGTCGGCGTCGAGCTGCGCAACGCGGCCATCAAGTCGCTGGCGATCACGCTGCTGTTGATCGCCGGCTACATCATCCTGCGATTCCACACCTGGCGGTTGTCGCTCGGCGCCATCCTCGCCGTCATGCACGATCCGATCCTGGTGCTGGGAGTGTTCTCGATCACGCAGACGCCATTCGATCTGCCGGTCGTCGCCGCGATCCTCGCGGTCATCGGTTATTCGCTCAACGACACCGTCATCGTGTTCGACCGCATCCGCGAGACCTTCGAAAAGAACCGCCGCCTGCCGTCGGACCAGGTGCTCGACCAGGCCATCAACCAGACCTTGTCGCGCACCATCATGACGAAGGTCGTCACCTCGATCGTCGTCGTGACGTTGCTGTTGCTGGGCGGCTCGGCGCTGCGCGGCTTCTCCGAGGCGTTGCTGATCGGCATCATCGCGGGTACGTATTCGTCGATCTACATCTCGAGTTCGATCGCGCTGTCATTCGGCCTCAAGGCCGAGCACGTCTTTCCGCCGCAACGAAAAGACGAACTCGACGAGCGGCCTTGATCCCCCGTAGATGATCGAGCTACTCAGCGATCCGCATGCGTGGATAGCGTTCATCACGTTGTCCGCGCTCGAGATCGTCCTCGGCATCGACAACATCATCTTCATCTCGATCCTCGTCAGCCGGCTGCCGCCGGAACGGCGCGAATCGGCGCGCATCGTGGGCCTCGCGCTCGCGATGCTCACGCGGATCGCGTTGCTGTTCTCGATCGTGTGGCTCACGCGCCTCACCAAGCCGTGGTTCAGCATCCTCGGCCAGGAATTCTCCGGCCGCGACATCATCCTGTTGTTAGGCGGCCTGTTCCTGCTGGCCAAGAGCGTCACTGAAATCCACGGTACGCTCGAGGGAGCTGAGGGCGAGCGTCACACCAAGGTGTTCGCCAATTTCTTCGCGATCGTCGTGCAGATCGCCATCATCGACATCGTCTTCTCGCTCGATTCGGTGTTCACCGCCGTCGGGCTCGCGAAACCCGAGCAGCTGCCCATCATGGTCGCGGCTATTGTCTTGGCCATCGGCGTGATGATGTGGGTGTCGGGCTCGATCGGCGCCTTCATCGACCGGCACCCGACCATCAAGATCCTGGCGCTGGCATTCCTTATTCTGGTCGGCGTGGTGCTGGTGGCCGACGCCTTCCACTTCGACGTGCCCAAGGGTTACCTGTATTTCGCGATGGCGTTCTCGGTGGGCGTCGAGATGGTGAATATCCGCCTGCGACGGCTGATCGACGCGCGCCGGCACAAGCACGACGAGAGCTCGGGCGGGTAGCCCAATGCGCGGTCCGAAGACAATGCCGCTCGCTTAACGCTGGCGGCCTCCCTACAATCCGGCCAATTACAAGAATGCGGGGTCCCCGATGAGATGGCGTACCAAGTCCATTGATCAGGTCCAAACCGAGTTCGACCGCGGAGAGCTCAAACGCTCGCTCGGTGCGATCCACCTGGTGTTGTTTGGCATCGGCTGCATCATCGGCGCCGGTATCTTCGTCCGCACCGGCACCGCCGCCGCGCTGTATGCCGGCCCCGCGGTCATGTTGTCCTTCGTCATCGCCGGCGTCGTCTGCGCGTTCGCTGGCCTCTGCTACGCCGAGCTCGCCTCGATGTTGCCGGTCTCCGGCTCCGCCTACACCTACGCGTACACCACGGTCGGCGAATTCGGCGCCTGGATCATGGGCGCGCTGCTGCTGCTCGAATACGCATTGGCCAGCGAACGCGCAGACGACGCCG
>Ga0193752_1001308_pt1 | contig 20899 bp, 13 predicted proteins | sample H1c1metaG_FD_144924 | JGI IMG/M metagenome (GOLD analysis project Ga0193752, IMG submission 144924) | Soil microbial communities from a riparian zone of the East river system, Colorado, United States - H1c1 | ecosystem: Environmental > Terrestrial > Soil > Riparian zone | place: USA: East River...
CGCGCTCATGCCGAACTTCACGAGGGGGTCGAGTGTCTTCACGACGCCGCCCGTTGGATCCATGAGCGCGGGTCGCAACGCGTCCCAGCGACTGCCGCCGGCCACCGGCATCATCGGGTCTGCGGACGCCATGAGCGGATCCGCCATGCTGCCCGAACCGTCGATGACCAACCATACGACCGGCGTCACGCGACCGCCGATGAAATCACCCGAGCCGCAGTCCTCCGGCTTGACGGCGCCTGTGCCGCTAGAGCCGAGCGCACCGCCACCGGCGATCGCCATGATGCCGTTCGGGTTGTCACCAAAGCCCCCGGGGGTACTGATGCCACCGAGGCCGGCACTTCCGATTCCGGGCGTGCTGGTCCCCGTCGTGGGTGGACGCGGCGCGCCGCTGCCCGCCGTAGGGATGAACCCTGTGGGACGCATGGTCTGGGGTGTCTCGGACGCGCACGCCCCTACCAGGCAGAGTCCGAGAACCGCACTTGCGAGAACCTTCCCCAACATGACCGCCTCCTGAAAACCACAAAATCGACTCACGCTACGACCGCCAGGCTCTCAGACATGTCCTCGAGAGCCCTACACACTGCAGTCGTCCGAGAGTGAGCGCACATTCGAGTACGCCGCCCGTGCTGGGCCCATTTTCCTATCACAGCCCACACGTCATTGGTGCGTGAACTTTGCACAAAAGTCCACCGTGTAAAGCCGCTTACTCACTGAGTGGGAGCTCACGATGATACGGCAATACTGGAAAGGGCGCAGTTTGGGACATAGCGCCATCCGAGCACGCCATGGTGAAACCCGCGTCAGCCGCGGGTCAGTCGGGTCCCATTGTCTTGCAGCCGATGCGGACCTCGACCTTGCCCGAAGTGGTCTTCAGCATGTCGCAAGTCGTGCTGCAGGTGACGATCTTGGTCGCTTTCCCGCTCGCGGGGTCGGCATCGTAGTGCCAGCCGAACGCCGTCTTGCCGCAGCTCGCCGCGTCACCGACGTAGCGCAGTTGCTGCGTCTTCTGATCCGAGACCACGTCGACGTTCACGAGACCGAGATCGATCTCGTTACCCTCGGGCGAGGGCGGAAGCACGTATTCGCACGACAGCGTGCCGCCGCGGATCTTCTCGAGCGCATCGAGGAACTGCGCGTTCACGTCCATGCCGGGATCGAGAATGAAAGCCTTGTCGGTGCCGCCCGCTTTGGCCCACGAATCGAGGTTCATGAGGGCGGGCGTCTCTTGCGGCGAGAACACGCCGATCACGTAGGTGTTCAGCGCGGGAGTCGCCCCGGCGGAGTTCATCGCAATCTCGGCAACGCCCGCGGGATCGATCGGATCACACTCCGTCGGCAAGCCATCGGTCGCGAGCAGTGCGATCACACGGTGGGTCGGCTCCGCCTTCGCACGTTGACCGGCTTGCTGAAGCGCACCTGCGAGCGCCGCTGAAGTCGGCGTGAGTCCGACCGGCATCGCGGCCGCGAGCGAAGCGGTGAGCGAGTTAGACTGCCCAGGCAACTCGCCGATGGTTACGGCGGGCGAGGCGTAGTCGGCCGGTTCGCACGTCGAAAAGCCTTTGCACTCGCTTCGCACGTGCAAGCAGTTGCCGAGGCGCCCGCACGCAGCGAAGCCGAAGTCGAAGCACACGACCGATGTATCGCGCTCGCACAGACCAAATTCAGTGCACCCGAGCGTGTCCGCGCCGCACTCCGAATCGCTCGCGCAATACGTCGGAACGAACATCGCAGCGCTCGGCGGCGGCTGACAAAGCTTCGTCATGCATGGCCCGGCCATTCCGCACTCGCTGTCTTCCACGCACTCGGTCGGAACACCGGGTTTACCGAGCGGGAAGTACTGCAGTCCGACGTACAGCCCAGCCGAACGGGGATCAGACACGAACATGGTGAGTGCCGCGCGAATCGCGTCCCACTTCGTCTCGCCTGTGCCGGTGACGCCGAGCATCGACTCCGAGCGATCGAGCATGATGTACATCTCGACCGGTACGCGTACGGCTTCTTCGGTTTGCTTCACGCAGCTGAAGTCGGGCGGCGCCGTGGACGCATCACCTGTCGTTCCAGAGGTCGCACCGGATCCCGATTCGCTCGGCCCGCTCATCAAGCCAGCGGCGCCTGTCGACGATCGACCGGCCCCGCCTTCGTTGCCGTTGCCGCCAGACCCTGATGTCGTCGACCCGCGATTGCCGGCGATGGACGCCGCGCTGTCGGGGTCGCGGCCTGGTTTATCGGCGCTGCATGCTGCGCAGGCGATGATGCAAACAGCAAACCAGCCAGCTCGCTGCGACGACATATCGCGCAACCTAACTCCCGTGCGCAGAATGCTCAACAGGGCCGATCCTAACAAGGATGCCAATTTGCCCCTAGTTAGGGACGCATCATCGTTGCATCTTGCATCATCGAAACTCGCATGCGGTGCCAAAACGTGAGCCCACTGGTTCACACGTGAAACCCGCGACACACAGCGGGATTCCTCCGTTGTGAACCCCTCCGGCCGGGCGTATGGAAGGCCAGGGCATTCGGAGGAAGATCATGTATTTGCGTGGCGCATCCAAGTGGACAGTAGCGATGGGGCTGCTCGGTATCTGGGCGTGCGGCGGGTCGGATGGAGGCAACGAAGAAGCGACCGTTGTCACGAATCCGAGCAACAGCTCGAACAGCACTCCGACGTCACCACTAACCCCGATCACATCGGGTGCAGCTGGCAGCGGCGCGAGCCTTCCGAGCACTAGCTCGACCTTGCCCACAGCCGGCACGAATGCCATGCCGACGAACCCGAGCGCCACTCCGCCGCCCGCGAGTGCATCGAATCCGATGACCCCGGCGGGCATGCCGATGAACGCGGCCAGCGCAGGGGGTGACGTCACCTATCACAAGCAGATTCGAGCGATGCTCGAGACGAACTGCCTGTCGTGTCACGTCGCGGGCGGCATCGGTCCGTTCGCGCTCGATAACTTTGCCTCGGTGAAGATGGTCGCCGCTCCAGTCGTGAACGCGGTGAAGTCGCGGATCATGCCGCCGTGGCCCGCCGCCGCGGACTGCACGCCGATCCGTGATTCGCGTGCCTTGAGCGATGCGGACATCGAGCTCTTCACGAAGTGGCAAGCCGCGAGCTTTCCCGAAGGCGACGAGAAGGACTACGTCGCGCCGCCGCCGGCTGCAGCTCAGGAGGACATCGGGCCGGCTTCGTTGACGCTCGACGCCGGCATGAAGTACACGCCGCCCACGAACGCCGACGACTACCGCTGCTTCTTGACCAGCCACACGTTCGCTGAAGACACGTGGTTGACTGCGGTCGATATCGTTCCGGATCAGCGCGCCGAGGTTCACCACGTGCAGGTGCACCGCATCACGGCTACGCAGCTGGCGCAGCTGCAGTCGACGGACACATCGAGCCCCGGCAGCGGCTATCCCTGCAACTCCGGGCTCGTGCTCTCGCAGAACATGTTCAGCTGGCGTCCCGGTGGTCAGCGCGTGACGTTCGACAAGGGCGACGCGGCGTACATCCAAGCGGGCTCCAGCATCATGCTCCAGGTTCACTACAACACGGTCTTCTTGCCGGCGGAGCAACCGCCGACGCCCGACCAGACGAAGGTGCAGTTCTGGACCTTGCCGGCGGGCCAGCTCCCGGACCGCGTCATCTACCGCACTGGCGTCACGGCCGGCGTGAACATTCCGCCGAACAACGACCACGTGGTCTCGACCGCGACGCAACGCATGCAAGCGCTCGCTGCAGTGGGTCCGACGGGGGTGTTCGTGCCGGGCGAGATCATCGGCATGACCCCGCACGCGCACCAGATCGCGTCGGCGATGAATGCCGACATGACGGGCGCGAGCAAGACCTGCTTGATCAACGTGCCGAAGTGGGACTTCAACTGGCAGCTCGACTACCTGTTTCCGAAGGGCGTGCCGTACACCGCGACCGATTCGATCACGGCGACCTGCGTCTACGACAACAGCAGCGCGCATCAGCCGGTCGTCGATGGTGTGCAGCAGCAACCGCGTTTGGTCACGTTCGGTGAAGGCTCACTCGACGAGATGTGCCTGCACTACGTATGGCTGCGGATGGACCGCAAGGCTTTCCTCGGCCGCTGACACAGCACTAGAACCGTCCGGTCACGCTCAAGAACGCCATCTTGTCGTTCGCATCGCGCAAACGATGCGAGAGGATTTTGATGAAGTTCCAAAGGATCTCGTACGCGAGGTCCTTATGAATGAAGAGCAAGTCTTCGAACGCCTCACGCGTGATCACGAGTAACCGACACGGTTCGTGGACGTGAGCGTCGGCGCTGCGCGGCGTGTCGTCGATCAGCGACATCTCACCGAACGCATCGCCGGGGCCGAGCACCGCCAGCGCTTCCTCACCCATGCCGGCGAGGTTGCGCGAGATGCGCACCTTGCCCTCCAAGATGAAGTACAGCTTGTCCCCGAGCTCACCCTCGCGGAAGACGAGCGTGCCTTTCTGGTGGCGCTCTTCGCCGGCGATCGCTGCGATGCGCTCGAGTCCGCGCGTCGCGAGTCCGCGAAAGAGGTGAATCTTGCCGAGTGCCGATTGAATGTCTTCCATGCGGACGGCGCGGCCGAGCGCAGCGCCATCCGACGCGCGGGCGAAAGCCGCAGCAACGAAGGAAGCGCTTGTCTCAGTTGGCCAGAAACTGGACCGCAACGCCAGAAAGAGAATGACGGCGGCGAGCCAGCAACCGCCTTAGGTCGCAGCTCGCCGCACCGCGCCACTAATGGTGCGCGAGCCAGCGTTCGGCTTCGATCGCTGCCATGCAGCCCGTGCCGGCAGCCGTGACTGCCTGTCGGTAGACGTGGTCTTGGACGTCGCCCGCGGCGAACACACCGTCGATGTTCGTCTGCGTAGTGCCCGGCTTCGTCTTCAAGTAACCGTTCTCGTCGACGTCGAGCTGGCCTTTGAAGATATCCGTGTTCGGCGTATGGCCGATCGCGATGAACAAGCCATCGACGGGCATCTTCATCGCCTCTTTGGTGATGAGGTTCTGCACCGTGATGCCATCCACTTTGCCGGCCTTCACGTCGTGCACGTCGATGACGGCCGAGTTCCAGATGAACTTGATCTTCGGATTGTTGAGCGCGCGCTCGGCCATGATCTTGGAAGCGCGCAGCTCTGCGCGGCGATGGATCACGGTGACACTCTTCACCAAGCCACTCAGGTAGTTCGCTTCCTCCATTGCGGTATCACCACCGCCGACGACTGCGACGTCCTGATTCCGGAAGAAGTAGCCGTCGCAGGTAGCGCACGCGCTGACGCCTTTGTTTTGGAGGTGCTTCTCGTTCGGAAGATCCAACCACTTCGCTTGCGCGCCGGTGGAGATGATCACGGACTCCGCTTCGAGCACTTCAGAGTCGGTGTACACCTTGAAGGGGCGCTTCGAGAAATCGACCTTCTCGACGTCCGCACTGATGATCTTCGTTCCGAAACGCTCCGACTGCTTCTTGAACATCTCCATGAGCTCGGGGCCTTTGATGCCATCCGGAAAGCCCGGGTAGTTCTCGACCTCAGTCGTGATCATCAGCTGACCACCAGCGACGCCGCCGCGAACGAGTCCTTCGACCATCACCGGATTCAAGTTCGCGCGCGCTGCGTAGATGGCAGCCGTGTGTCCGGCAGGTCCCGAACCAATGATTACGACCTTGTGCATATCGACTCTCGTTCCTTTCGCGATCGATCGAGCATGACGCGTGATGTGTGTGTCAGCTCAGGTAAGGCATCGTTCGTGATCAGCGTTGCGACAATCACGTAACGCCGGATCGGGTGCAATGAAATCACTAGCTCGCATCGTGCAACTAGCGACGAGTCGTCGCGGTCGATGCGCGTTGCATCACTCGCTCAGGCCGGTGTGCAACAGGTGTACGAAGCAGGGTCAAAGCAGCACCGAAATTGGGTGCCCTGTGGGGTTCTGGGACACCTGCAGCTCAATTTCGGGGTAAAATTAAGACATATTTTCCAGATATCACGCGACTTTCGTATTGTGTGCGCAAACCTTGGCCATCGGTACCATTGACATACCCATCATTACCCTCCAGTCTACGGACATGGGGTGTACGCTTTCTGCGCATTAATCAGGAAAACAACAGGTGCTCACGTCAGTGCGGTCGGGAGTGCCTGAAGCGAAGAGGGTGATGTCGTGGTTCCGTCAGAGTTCCTCCAGATAGCAGAAGGTCTCAATCATCTAGATCCAATTCGGACCTATCCGGTCCGGGCAGCGAAGCTGGTGGCGGACCTCGCCAACGCGACTGCCTACAGAGTCGAGCTAGAGCTCGGCGATCAGCGAAAGTTGGACAGCAGTCCTCCACCTCCGCTCGAAGGAAGGCCGGTGTCGCTTCCACTGCGACATGGGCGGCAAGTCCTCGGAACGATCCACCTGTACCTTCCAGAGGGGAATGACAAGATCGACACAACCGATCTTCGTCTTGCTCGCTGGGGTGCGCGTGCGCTCGCTCGGGGTCTCTCCTACGCCCACCGAATGAATCGGATCGGGCCGGAGAATCGCCGCAAGAGCCTCGAGCTCCAACTCCGCCTCGAGCGTACTCCGCTCACGAAGCGTGAGAAGGAAGTGGTTTCACTCCTCGTGTCGGGCGCTTCGACGCGTTCGATCGCGGAGCAAACAAAGCTCACGGTTGCCACCGTCCACACGTACCTGAAGCGCATCTACTCCAAGTTGGGCGTGCACTCGCGCGTCGAGCTGGTAGCTCGCATGGTGGGTACGGTCGCTCATCATCCGGGTCAGAATCAGGAACACGACATCGAACACGATGAAGAGGACCTCGATCAGTACACGGATACGGATCTTGGCGACGACGATCTCAGCGTAGCGTCGACAGCGACAGCGACCGCTTGAGTACGACGGGCGCGGTGGTCATCCACCGCCGCGCCCGCTCCGTCGCGCGAGTGACCGGTCAACGCCGGTTTGCTCGCTTGCGCGCGCGAGTGTGAGGATACTGTTGGGCATGGCTTCCAAGAAGCGTGCTCGCTCAGCTGCTCGCGCGCGCCAGTTGACCCACCTCGATGGACGCGGCCAAGCGCAGATGGTCGACGTCGCAGACAAGCCGGTCACAGCCCGCGAGGCAGTGGCAGGTGTCGAAGTGCATATGCAGCCCGCCACGTTGCGGTTGCTGCAGTCGGGGGCTGCTGCGAAGGGCGATGTTCTCGCAGTCGCGCGGGTCGCCGGTATTCAAGCGGCGAAACGAACGCCCGAGCTGATTCCTTTGTGTCACTCGATCGCGCTGAGTAAGTGCGAAGTTCGTTTCGACGCGAAGCCGCGTGTTGGGGTGCTTTCGATTCAGACTCGGGTTCGGGCTTTGGACCGAACTGGGGCTGAGATGGAGGCATTGACGGCTGCAGCGGTGGCGGCGTTGACGGTTTACGACATGCTCAAAGCGGTCGATCGGTCGATGGTTATTCGCGAGCTCGCGGTGTTGGAGAAGCGCGGCGGGCGTAGTGGGGACTACGTTCGTCCTGGGCGTGACCCGCGCCGGTGATTTGAAGCTTTCGGCGCGCTTACGGTCCTCTCAGGGCGGACCTGACCTGGAGTCGCTCGAGGTTTCAGCGGGCTAGGCTCGGCGGCGGCGAACCACTCGATCGATTGCTTGCAGCTCCGGGCGGCCGAGCTCTCTCGTTGCGATCAAGACGATCAGGTAGGCGATTCCTCCGGCTGCTAGGGCCAGTAGGGCCGATAGCTTTGAGTTGCCAACTAGGGTTCTTGCTATGGCGAAGCCACAGGCTGCGGCCAATAGGCTTCTTGCTGCTGTCAGCGGCGGAATGAAGGTCTTGAACCTTGCGTAGACCGCTATTCCTATCGCTACCAACGCGAAGACCGTGCCTAGCGTCGTGCCTGTCGCCGCTGCTAACAGGGTCCGCTCACCCACGCCCGCCATCCTTACTAGAAGGATGTTGCTCGTTAGCACCACCACCACCGCTGCACTCGCGATCAGCGCGGATACGCCTGGCTTGCCTGCTCCACTCATGATCGTTGCTCCGATCACGAATAAGGCGAAACAGACCATTCCTAGGCTCAACATCGCTAAGGCTGATCCGCCGGCTAGGTAGGAGCTTGGATAGACCAAGCGCAACACCGACTCCGAGGCACCCGCTATCGGCGCTGCAATCGCCAGCAGAACCAAGAGCGAGAATCTCAGGGCGCCCTGAATGTAGCTTCGGGCGTGATCCTCTCGGCCCAACGCCGTTGCCTCCGAGACCATCGGGAAGATCACGAACGCGACCGATAGAATGAGTTGATACGGCACAAACGCGAACGTTTGCGCCGCTCGATAGAAACCGACGTACCGCGACGCGAGCTCGGCCGCCGCCGCTGGCGACACCCCCGTTGCTATCGTCAACTCCGCAACCGTTCGCTTCATTAACGACGTGTCGATCTGCAGGACGATGTTCAAACAGAGCTGATAGAGCCAAAGGGGCGCCATGATCGCGGCCCACTTCTTCCAAGGCCGCTCCTGGCTGCCGTCTGTTTCCGCTGCAACCGGCTTGCCGATTCCCACGACAACCAGCGCCGCAACCAGCACCAGCACCGCCGCCAACGCGAAACCGCCGAAGGCTCCTACGGCTCCCAGACCCAACGCGGCGGCACCCAACATGCCTCCGCTTCGGAGGGTCGTGTAGGTCACGTCGAACTTTGCCTGACCGAGAAAGTTCTGACTTCCGTTCAACGCGCCGATCAAAGCCGCATAAAGCGCGTACGAGATCACGACCAACGCGCTCCAGCGAAACAACGGAGTCAGCAGCGGGTCGAGCATCACCTGGCTCGCCAGTGGTTCTGCTCCCACAAACAGCAAGCTCGCAAAGCCGAGACCTATGACCAGCTGCACCACGAGCGCCTGACGCAGCGTCTGCGGCCCTCGCGTGGAGTCTTCGCTGATTCGCTTGCTGACGACCTGAATCGTCGCCGAGATCAAGACGTTGTTCAGGATCGATACCAAGCTCATCGCCGTCGAGAAGAACCCGAATGCTTCCGGGCTCCCGAGCAGGCGCGGCATGAGCAGCTGCACCGCGTAGCCTGCGACCACGAAGTACAACTTCGAGCCAGACATCGACAGGATGCCTCGCCCGGCCCGCCTCGCCGCTCCGTCGAGCACTGCTGCTTGGCTCGCAGCCGGCGTTTCTCCAGCGATCGCCGTCATCTTCGGCCGTACGTGTGCCTGCGAGCCCGAGCCCGGTCAAGCGCCATGTCACGGCAAATTCGGGCCTGGCAGGCAGCTTGACGGCTTAGGGCGACTGGTTAAGTTGGCCGCCGGACACGCAAATCGCCCGGCCTTCACGAGTGGGACCGGCGGATTCTCGAGCAAAGTGCTCGGCAGATTTTCCCGCGAGAGGCGGGGCAGGCGCGCGGCACCCACACCCTTCTGTCATGGGTGGGCAACACGCACCCAGGAGGACTACGGACCATGGGAAAAATCATCGGCATCGACCTCGGCACGACCAACTCGGTCGTGGCGATCATGGAGGGCAAGGAGCCCAAGGTCATCGTCAACGAGGAGGGTGACCGAATTACTCCGTCTGTCGTGGCAGTCGACGAGCAGGGCGAAATCCTGGTCGGGCAGATTGCGAAACGTCAGGCGATCACAAACCCCGAAGGCACCGTCTTTTCGGCAAAACGCTTCATCGGCCGCCGATTCGACGAGATTCCCGCGAACGATTTGAAGCGCGTACCGTTCAAAGTCACGCGCCGCGCCAATGGCGACGTCGGAATCGTCGTCCGGGCCAAAGAGATGTCTCCGCAAGAAGTCAGCGCGCACGTGCTGCGGAAACTGAAGCGCGCCGCGGAAAACTATCTCGGCGAGACGGTCACCGAAGCCGTCATCACCGTCCCGGCTTACTTCAACGACTCACAACGCCAGGCGACCAAAGACGCCGGCCGCATCGCCGGCCTCGACGTCAAGCGCATCGTGAACGAGCCGACGGCGGCTGCGCTCGCGTACGGCTTGGACAAGAAGGGCGATGAAGTCATCGCGGTCTACGACTTCGGTGGCGGTACGTTCGATATCTCGGTGCTCGAAGTCAGCGACAACGTCGTGCAGGTCATCAGCACGAACGGTGACACGCAGCTCGGCGGCGACGACATCGACAACGCGCTGATCGACTACTTGGTCGCAGAGTTCAAGAAGGACCAAGGCCTCGACGTCTCGAACGACAAGATGGTCATGCAGCGTCTGAAGGACGCGGCAGAGAAGGCGAAGATCGAGCTCTCGAGCAAACTCGAGACGACGATCAACCTGCCGTTCTTGACCGCGGATGCTTCGGGCCCGAAGCACATGAACATCCGCATCTCGCGCGCGAAGTTCGAGTCGATGATCGAGGTGCTCGTCAATCGCACCCTCGAGCCGACGAAGAAGGCGCTCGCAGACGCGGGCAAGAGCCCGACGGAAATCCACGAGGTAGTGTTGGTCGGTGGTTCGACCCGCATTCCGATGGTGCAAGAGGCGGTCAAGAAGTTCTTCGGCAAAGAGCCGCACAAGGGCGTCAATCCGGACGAGGTCGTGGCGATCGGTGCCGCGGTTCAGGCCGGTGTGCTCTCGGGCGACGTCAAGGACATGGTCCTGCTCGATGTCACTCCGCTCTCGCTCGGTGTCGAGACGCTCGGCGGCGTGATGACGACGTTGATCGAACGCAACACCACGATCCCGACCCGTCGTGAAGAGGTGTTCTCGACTGCCGAAGACAGTCAGAACAAGGTCGAGATTCACGTGCTGCAGGGCGAACGTGCCGAGGCGCGTTTGAACCGAACGCTCGGGCGCTTCCACTTGGAAGGCATCATGGCCGCGCCGCGCGGCGTGCCCAAGATCAAGGTGACGTTCGACATCGACGCGAACGGTATCTTGAGCGTGACCGCACGCGACGAGGCGACCGGCAAAGACCAGAAGATCACGATCACCTCGAACAGCGGTTTGTCCGAGCAAGAGATCGAGAAGATGGTCGAAGAGGCCAAACAGCACGAAGCTGAAGACAAGTCGCGCCGCGAGGAAGTCGAGCAGCGTAACCGTGCAGACCAGCTCTGCTACCAGGTCGAGAAGACTCTGGATGAGAGCAAGGACAAGCTGCCGGCCGAGAAGGTCACGGGCATTCGTGATCAGATCGCGAAGCTGCGGTCGTCGATCGAGAAGCAGGACAAGGACGGCATCAAAGCCGGCACCGAGTCTCTCGAGAAGATGATGCACGAGATCGCCCAAGCGGCTTACCAAGCTGCGGGTGGCGGCCCCGGTGGTCCGGGCGCTCCAGGTGCACCGGGTGCTCCGGGTGCGGGCGGTGCAGCCGCTGGCGGCGAGAAGAAGGATGCCGGCAAGAAGAAGCAAGACGACGTGATCGATGCCGAATACGAAGAAGGCAACTAACACTTCAGTCTTGTGTGCGCGCTGAGCGCACGACATCGCGAACGCCGGGCTCTCCATCGAGAGTTCGGCGTTTCGCGTTTAACCGGTCACGACCTGTCGTCGATCTTCGGCGTGTTCACACACGGCCGTACGTTGTCGCGAGCCAGAGCGCACAACTGCGTACGTTCAAAATTCCAAGCTCACGATCTAAGATGGTTAGTGACGATTTTGGCCGACCCATCTACACCCCAAGCTGAAGTCGCCTGGCTCGAGAAGGCTCTGTTTCTCGCGGCGCAGGAGCTTGCGTCGTTTCGTGCCAGCGCGGCTGCGGAACGTGAGCGAGCGCAGTTTGCGCTGCGCGATGTCGAACAAAAACTGAGCGCGCTCGAAACCGAGCGCAGCGCAGCGGAACGCCGGCACGCGGCAGAGCTCGAGCGCGCACAGTCGCGATTCGAAGCGGAGCTGGCCGATCGAGCAAAGGCGTGGGTAGAGCTCGGGAACGACGTCGCTCAGCGCGGCGATCAAACCGCGGTCGTGAGTGGCAAGCTGCAAGTCGAGATCGAACGCGTCGCACAGCTGGGCCGCGAGCTCGGCGATGCACGCACGCAGCTGAAGGACGCGCTCGAAAGCAAAGCGGAGCTGCTCGGTCAGTTTGCGACGATCGAAGAGCAGTTCGCGACGGCGGCGGTCACGACGAAAGAAGCGATCGAGCAAGCGGCGGCGACGCGCGGGCAACTCGACCGGATGAACGTCGAGCTCGATCAGAGCATCGCGCGCTGCCGGCAGCTCGAAGCCGAAGCGCGCACGCTCGCGAGCAAGTTCAACGAGCGTAGTGAAGACATTGAGAGCGCCGAGCGTTCGGTCGTGCGTTTGAAGGCGGAGGTCACCGAAGGGCAGTCGCGCATCCAGTCGCTCGAACGCGCTGCGTCCGAGCTGCAAGCGTTGCGGCCGGAGCTCGAACGCGAGCGCGACATGCGCAAGGGCGCGATCGAGAAGCTCGAAAAGCTTCAATCCGATCTGGACTCGGAGAAGCGCAAGCTGCAGCAAGCCGAAACCGGCGTGTTCGAGGCGAAGCGCTCAGTCGAGCTCGCTCAAGTGGACTTGTTGTCGTCGCGCCGCGAGCGCGATGAGAGCCGGCGTGAGCTCGAAGCGTCGCGCACGAAGATCGAACAGGCCGAGAAGGACTTGGTCGAAGCGAAGCAATCGCGCAAAGAGACCGAGCGCGAGGCCGAGCTCACCAAAGAAGTCGAGAGGCTCCGCACTGAAAAGAGCGAGCGTGAAAGCCAGCTCGCACGCGACCTCGACACGGCGCGCCGCGATTTCGAGGCGGCAAAGCGCGACCACTCGCAGAACAAACACGAGCTCGATGCGCGAACGCAGGCCGAGCTCGAGGCTGCACGCAAGGATCGCGAGGAAGCGCGCCGCGACGCCGAAAAGGCCAAGCGCGATGCGGACGTGAAAGTCGCAGAGATCGAAACGCGACTCGCCGACGAGCTCGCGACCCTACGCAAAGAGCGCGATCTATCGAAGCGCGAGCTCGAAGAGTCCGGCACTTCGCGCTCGGCGCAGGTCGAGCTCGAGAAGGACCGCGTCGCGCAGCTGAAGGTCGAGCTCGACGAAGTGCGCGGGGAGCTCGAACGCACGCGTTCCGAGCGCGAGACGTTGCGCGAGGAGCTCGCCCACCAGCAGAAGGTAGCTGCGGGCCATTCGCCGAAGCGGGAACCGATCCGCGGGCAGCCCACACGCGTCGAACGCGAGCAGCAGATGACGGTACCGATTCCGGATCGCGCGCCAGCCAACGAAGTTGCGGAGCCCGTTCCTACGCCCACAACGCGGACCCGCCCGCGCGAAGGCACAGCCTATTCGGTGAATCACGTCGAAGAGGAGCAAGTGTTCATACGTAAGGGAGGCGGGGGCGGAGGCCGAGGCAACCGATGAGCGCCAACTTGCTGATCATCGAACGTCCGGGAAGTTTTCGTGACGCGTTAGTGAGTGAGATCGAACTGTCCGGCGCATCGCCGCACGTTCGTGACGACGCGATGGACGCGCTCGCGACGTTGCAAGTGCTGTCGCCGAGCCTCGTGCTCGTGTCGGAAGATCCAGGGCCGCCTGGAGCGGCGAGCGTGTGCCGACTGGTGCGAAGCAAGCTCGCAAACGCGACCGTGCTTCGGCTCGGCGACGCTTCGATGCGCGACCTGCTCGATGATCAGAGCCCGTTCGTGCCGCGTGCGATCGGTCCGACCGCGATCGCGAAGTACTTGCTCGCGCGCGCCGAAAATCGGAATCAAGACGTGCAGCTGCATCGTGCGTGGGATGCGCCACTCGGAAGCCTCGAGCTCGGGCCGCTCCTGCTCGCTGTGCTGCAGCGCCAGCTCACCGGCCGGCTCGTGCTTACGTCGCCGGCGGTGGAGCGCGAGCTGTCATTTGCCCGCGGCTTCATCGTGGGCGCTCGCTCGTCGGTGTTTGCCGAGCGGCTCGGCCAAGTAGCGATGAAGTCGACGCAGCTGACGGCGGCGCAAGTCGATTCGGCGCTCGATCAATCGCGCACCTCCGACAGGCGCCTCGGCGAAGTGTTGCTCGACACGTCGGTGTTCGACGGCCCGCAGCTATTCAGCGCGCTGTGCGCACAGTTTCTCGAACAGGTGACTGCGGCGTGTAACGGCGGTGCGTGCACCGTGCGCTTCCTGCTCGACGAGACTGTGATCGGTCCGAGCTCGGCACTTCGACTGCACCCCGTGACTGCGGTGTTGCTCGCGGTGCGTCGCACGGCGAAGGAAGACGTCGGTCGTGTGCTCGATCAACTCGCGGATCGCACGCTCTCGGCAGAGCAAACGCCGGAGTTGGTGCGGCGCTGGCTCGAGGCTGCGGGCGCTTCCGATCCGTCGACACTTCTGAGTGGGATCGCGAGCGTGCGTGGCCTGCGCGATCGACTGCGCGAGCGGCTCGCCAAATCCGATCAGCCCGACGCGGATTCGGACTGCGTTGCGCTCGCGCTGTTGCGCGTTGGTGCGATGCGGCTGCCGGGTCGCGCCAGCCTCGTGCCGACCGATTTGCGTTCCGCCGTGACGACGCTGTCGCCGCCGAGCGTCGCGAGCGCGGTAGTTCGCTGCGCGCGCGCGACCTTCGAAAGCTGGCCGCTCACGGCGCTCGCGCAAGCCAGGTCGCCGCTCGAGCAGCAGCTCGATGTGTATCTGCAGGGTCCACGTTCGGCCGCGGCTGCGCGCAGTGCTGCGCTTCGCGGCCCGAGCGGCGAAGCGAGCGAAGTCGATCCGGAGATCCTCGCGCTCGCGCTGCGTGCGAGCGGCTCGCAACAGCGTCATCCCGGTGCTTGGTTGCCGCTGCCTTCGCGCGCGTCGGCGCGGGACGTTCGGCTCGCATGTCACGCCGTCGCTGCGAAGCTCGACGCCTTGCGCGACGATCCGGAGAAACCCGTCGAACGGCTCCGCGTCGCGGAGCTGCGCTGGCAGATCACCCGCGCGCTCGGGTCGCTCGATTCGGGTGCTGTGCTCGCCGAGCCGGCCACCAAGCCTGTCTTGATGGCACCGGCTACATCCAAACCGGCCAATCGGATGTCCGTCACCGGTGGTTTGCCTGCGGCGCCGCGTCCCGAAAACTCGCCGGCGAGCTCGCACGCCGGTGATCCGCTGCTGCTCGCGCAGGTCGAGCCACTCGTCCAGCAAGGTCGCTGGGCCGAGCTGCGCACATTGCTTGCCGGCCAAGAAGAAGCGCCGGCAAACCTGCCGCCCGCGTTTGCGCTGCTCTACGCGATCGCGCTCAAAGAAGGCGCGGGTGCCGACGACGCAAAGGACGGCCCGCGTGAACAAGCCGAGGCGCTGGGAATCGCCGCGGTCAGCGAGTTGCTTTCGATTCCGCCGCACAGCGCGACCGCGCTCGTCGTCGCCAAACGTGCGCTGCGTCGCCGGCCGCTCGAGTGGAACCAAAAAGCGTCGGGGCGCACCTCCGTGCTCTTCGTGATTCTGGCGCTCATTTGCGGTGCGGGCGTGGGCTTGGCACTGAGCCCGCAACTGATGCAGCTGATGCAGATGTTCCAGCGCTAGCGCTCCGCTGATTCGCAGCCGACAGCGGCGAGATCGGGCCTTCGCAGCGAGCGCGAGGCCGAGTCCTATTTCGGACCGCGCGGAATAATCACGACCCTAGGCGGTTCTCCGCAGGTTGCTGGCCCGGTCACGATGTCGCACCCCTCATAAGAGTGGCGGCGGGGCGTGCTAGCATCCGCCGAGATGGGGTTGCCCAATGTCTCGGGCAGACCTACACGGGAGCCGGTATGCCAGCTTTGGATCTGCCCTTCTTCGGTACGCTCGTTCTAGGCGCGATGCTCGTCTGTGCGACCTACACGTTCGCACTCGGAGTCGCCGCCGGGCGTGGAAGGCCGCAGCTCCTCCCGGCAGTGCGGCTCGGCGTATACGCGAGCTGGGGGCTCACATGCGTAGCGGTGCTCGCGCTCGCGTACGCATTCGTCGCGCACGACTTCCGGATTCGTTACGTGTTCCGCTACAGCGACCGGTCCATGCCCTGGTACTACCTGGTCACATCGCTGTGGGGTGGTCAGGACGGGTCGCTCTTGTGGTGGAGTTTCCTGCTCACCTGTTACAGCGCGGTCTGCGCGTTCTCCCTGCGCAAACGCATCCCCGAGCTCGCGCCGTACATCATGGCGACGTTGATGAGCATCCTCATCTTCTTCTGCATCTTGATGTTGTTCTCGGCGAACCCGTTCGCGACCGTCGCATCGGGTGCAGCTCCGGACGGCGAAGGCCTGAACCCGCTGCTCCAAAACTACTGGATGATGATCCACCCGCCGACCTTGTATCTCGGGTTGGTCGGTTGGTCGGTGCCGTTCGCGTTCGTGATCGCGGCGCTCGTCACGGGTCGCTTGTCCGACGAATGGATCCGCGCAGCGCGGCGCTTCACGATCTTCGCTTGGATCGCGCTCGCGATCGGCAAAGTGCTCGGCATGGTCTGGTCGTACGAGGAGCTCGGCTGGGGCGGTTATTGGGCTTGGGACCCGGTCGAAAACGCCGCGTTCATGCCGCTGCTCGCGGGCACGCCGTTCCTGCACTCCGTGATGCTTCAAGAGCGTCGCGGCATGTTCAAAGTCTGGAACGTGTTTTTGCTGTGTCTCACGTTCTTCCTGACGATCTTCGGCACGTTCCTGACGCGCTCCGGAATGATCGCAAGCGTGCACTCGTTCGCGCGTTCGACGATCGGCGTCTACTTCGTTTGGTACATGGCGATCATCGTGATCGTCTGCGCCGGGCTGATCATCTGGCGCTTGCCGCTGCTTCGCTCCGAGAGCCGCATCGACTCGCTGCTCAGCCGCGACTTCGTGTTCCTGCTGAACAACTGGATCCTGATGGGGATGTTGTTCTTCGTCTTGATCGCGACGACGTTCCCGCTGATCAGCGAAGCGCTGCGCGGCGAGACGGTCACGGTCGGTCCGGGCTTCTACAACAAGTGGATGATTCCGCTCGGCCTCGTGCTGCTGGGTTTGACCGGTGTCGGGCCGCTGCTCGCCTGGCGTAAGTCCACGCGGGCGCACTTGTGGCGCGTGCTCCTGTTGCCGAGCGTCGCATCACTTGCGTTCGTCCTCGGTCACATCTTCATCGGGCCCATGTTCGGATACCCTCCGACCCTTCCGCCCGAAGAGATCTACGACACTGTGACGGGCCGGTTCCTCTCCTCGATCTACAGCGCTTCGCCGACGCTCTCGACTTTGGTGTGTTCGTTCGTGTTGGTCGGGCACCTGCAGGAGTTCTGGCGCGGGACTCGCGTGCGCATGCGCAATGCGGGCGAGGGAGTCTTCACCGCGTTCTTCGAGCTCGTGACGCGCGCGAAGCGCCGGCATGGTGGCTACATCGTGCACCTCGGGCTCGTCGCGATGTACTTCGGGTTTACCGGCTCGTCGTACGACACGGAAAAAGAAGCAGCGTTACGCCCGGGCCAGTCGATGGAAGTGCGTGGCTTCACGCTCCGCTACGACGGCACGCGGATGGAGACCGATCCGAATCGGCGCATGATCTTCACGGACTTGAGCGTGATGCACGGCGACAAGCGCGTCGCAGGGCTCTCGCCGGCGAAGTTCATCTACAGCAAGCCGCAGGACACGGCGACGACCGAAGTCGCGATCCGCTCGACGTTGAGTGAAGACGTCTACGCGATCATGAACAACGTCCAGCCGCAGACGAAGCTCGCGACGTTCCGCATCATCGTGCGGCCGTTCGTCGCGTGGATCTGGCTCGGTGCGATGTTCCTGATCCTCGGGACGTCGCTCAGCGCGTCGCCGTCGGTACGCGAGGTGCTCGGTGAGGCGGCCGCGCGGCGCGGTGCTCGCGGTCCGCTGCCGGCGATGGCGACAGGCGTGCTGCTGCTAGCGGCGACGGGTGCGTTGCTATTCGGCTGGAGCAGCTTGGCGCATGGCCAAGCGGACGGGTCGAGCTCGCTGCATGCGGGCTCGGTCACGATGCACAATCCGCACGAAAAGCAGCTGTTCGAGCGCTTGTTGTGCATGTGCGGCGATTGCCAGCGGCTGCCGTTGTCGACCTGCTCGTGCGGCGTCGCGGACGATCTTCGTTCGAAGATTCGCGCGAAGGTCGCTGCCGGTGTAACCGACATCGCGATTCAGGATGACTACCGCGCGGAGTTCGGCGCGAAGTCGATCGCGATCCCTTCGGACAAGGGCCTCGATCGAGCGCTCTGGGCCGTGCCGGTCGCTGCGATCGCAATGGCGGCGGGTCTTTTGGTCTGGCGCGGCCGCAAGTGGGTCGCGCCCCTTCCATCGGCTGCGGGTGCGGGCGGACTTGCGTCGAACCCACGCGACGGCTACGACGCGGCGCTCGACGCCGAGCTGCGCAAGCTCGACGAGTGACATGCCGAATCTGCTGCCCACGCTATTCATCGTTTTTGGTGCATGCGCGCTCGTCGTGACGCTGTTCTGGTTGTGGCAGAGCTTGCGGCACACGTTCGCGCATGCGGAAGAGGCGCAAGTCGCCGCGGAGACCAGCAGTGCGCCGCGCGCTGCATTGCTCGCGGAGAAGAAGTCGCTCTTGATGGCGCTCAAGGATCTCGAAGCTGAACGAGATACCGGGAAGCTCAGCGAAGGGGACTTCGTGGAGCTGAACGCTCGGTACCGACAGCGAGCGAGGCTCGTGTTGAAATCGCTGGACGGGCAGATCGCGCCGCATCGTGATGCCGCAAAGGTGCTGTTGAAAGGCGCGGCGGACACTGCGGACACGGCGGCTGCCGAACCGGTAGTCGCGGCGGACGCTGCAACGAGCCATGCATGTCCGAGCTGCGCGACCGCAAACGATGCGGACGCTGCATTTTGCAAGAAGTGCGGTGCGAAGCTGCAGGCTGCGGAGGTGAGTTCGTGATGCGCCCCGCAGTCGCACGCCAAGGGTTTGCGGTGCTTGTGCTGCTGGCAGCCGCGATTCACTCGCCGGCCTGGGCGCAAGCTGAGCCGACGAAACGTGGCGGTGAGCCGGCGGAAGCGCCAGCGCGCCCGCAAGCACCTCGCGACTCGCCTCCGCGTGGGCCCGCCGACATCTTCAACCGGAAGCAGCAGACCAAGACGCCTTCGCCTGCGGCACCGGGCGAAAATCCTCCCAGTCGCGCACCGGCTACCGAAGCCAAGAGCCCGACTGCAGCGCCCGGTGCGCCAGTCGCACCGCCGCCACCGAATGCGCTTCCTCCGGGGCACACTGCGTCTCCGACCGGTGCGCCGGCCGAGCAGCCCTCGTCGGGCGAGCTCCCGTCCGGCCATCCGGACGTAGAGGGCGATGCGCCCGCGGCGGCAGGGCAGGGCGACGTGCCCGTCGGCGGCGATCCACACGCCGGGCAGCCTGATGCGCCTCCGCTCGCACGCAAACCGATCGCCGTTGCCGAGCCGAATCTGGCGTTGCCGCCGGGCACGATTCGCGTTCGCGTGATCGACTCGACGACCGAACAGCCGGTTCCAAACGCGAAGCTGCAGCTCGGGACGATGTCGCGCGACAACACGCGCGACACCAAAGATGCGAGCACGGGTGCGGGCGGTGAATACCGTTTCGAAAAGCTCGCGGGCGGTGATGGCCAGGCGTATCGCATCAACGTGCTGTTCGACGGCGCGAAGTACAGCTCGACGCCGTTTCGCCTGCCGGTCGAGCACGGCTACGACGTGGTGGTTCGCCAGCTGCCGACGACGCGCGATCCGCACGAGGTCGTGTTGTACGTCGGTGCCACGTCGATCGAAGTGCGCGACGAGCGCCTGAAGGTCGTGCAGCAGGCGCGCCTGATCAACATCGGCAGTAAGACGTACGTCTTTCCCGACGGCGGACAGCTGATCAAGTTGCCGCCGGGTTGGAAGGCGTTTCAGTCCGAAGAAATCATGACCGATCAGCACCTCAAGGAGGAGGCCGATCAGGGTTTCAAGATCTCGGGCTCGCTCGCGCCGGGCGAAATCACGCTGACCTGGGGTTTCGACTTTCCTTACGACTCGACGAAAGTGGATCTGCAGTTCGATCTACCGTGGGTCACATTCGCGTACCGCGTGCTCGCGGATGCCGCGCCCGGGATGACGCTCGCGGTCGACGACATGCCGGCCCCGGAGCTGCACGACGACAACGGGCGCCGCTTCTGGGTGAGCGAAGTCGTGAAGCGCGTCGGCGATCCGCCGCTGCGTTCGTTGAAGATTCACGTGGCTGGCATTCCTGGACCCGGCCCGACACGCATCATCGCGCTCGTCGTCGCGTTGTTCGTGCTGGCTGGAGGCTTGTGGTTTGCGCGCCGGCCGCCACCAGCTGCAACGTCCGATTCGGGTTCGGCCGCGTTCAACTTCGAGCAGCGCAAGGCGGAACTGGTCGCGCAAGCGGCGCAGCTCGAACGCGATCGGGCGCGCGACGAAATCGGCCCCGAGTTCTACGCGCAGCAGATCGCAGATCTGGAAGAACAGCTCGCCGCGCTGCTTTTCGAGCAGAGCCAGAAACCGTCCTCGAAATCGAAAGCCGCCTGAGTTGGCGCGCTGAGACCTGCGAAAGCGCGAAGGTTTTTGGCATCGAGGCTGGTGATCTCGACGCAACTGCGCGCGCGGCGTGCCGAATACCGAAGTTAAAATCGCGGACGTGCGCGGCCATCGCGCTGGTCAGCGGCAGGGTCCAGGGCGTACTGTGCGTGCGTCAAGCAAAGAGGAAAAACGGCCATGGCTGAAGGTCTCAATCGAGTCACATTGATCGGAAATCTCGGGCAAGATCCCGAGCTTCGTTTCACGCAAGCTAATCAAGGCGTGCTCAGCCTTCGCATGGCGACCACCGAAAGTTACTTCGACAACAACACGAAGGAACGCAAAGAGAAGACCGAGTGGCACACCGTCGTGGTGTGGGGCAAGCGGGGCGAAGCGCTCAATAAGATCTTGTCGAAGGGCAGCCGGATTTGCATCGAAGGTCGATTGCAGACGCGGACCTGGGAAGACAAGCAGGGCAGCAAGCGCTACTCGACCGAGGTCGTTGCGAACAACGTGATCTTGCTCGGCGGTCGCGGCGAGGGTCGCGGCGAAGGCGGC
>Ga0193752_1001309_pt1 | contig 20894 bp, 2 predicted proteins | sample H1c1metaG_FD_144924 | JGI IMG/M metagenome (GOLD analysis project Ga0193752, IMG submission 144924) | Soil microbial communities from a riparian zone of the East river system, Colorado, United States - H1c1 | ecosystem: Environmental > Terrestrial > Soil > Riparian zone | place: USA: East River...
TCGTCTGCAGCGGCGACGCCGCCGGCGCCGAGAAACACTTCGCGCATGCGCTCGAGCTCGATCGCAACTTCGCGGAGTCTCATGGCGCAATGGCCGCGATGCTCGCCATCAGGGGTGAGCGTGCGGCGGCGGAACGCGAAATCGAAATCGCCGAGCGGCTCGACAAGGACAATATGTCGTCCCAGTTTGCGCGCGCCATGCTGGTGGCCGGGAGCAAGGGGCCCGAGGCCGCGCGCGACTTCATTTTTGGCGTGGTACGCGCCGCGGCGACCCGATTCCCGGAAAAGGCCCGGGGAGTGATCGAGAAGATCTCCGCACGCCAGTCTTAGAGATCGTCCAACCGTCGCCAGGCAGGAAGCCTGGCTGATCGAGTCTCCGGACTAAACCAAAAGCCACGCCGTCGGATACCTCTACAACGCGCCCGAGAAGCGCGGGTGGTCTGTTGGTATTCGCGTCGCCAAGCCAGGCGGGCGCCAGGGAGTCAGCATGGTTGCGGTAGTCAATGGTTCCGGTCTGGGCCTGTTCACGTCCCTCGGCAGCAACGGCTCTGCCGGACTGGGCCAGACGCGGGAGCGGGTGTTCGTCAACTCGACGACCGGCAACCTCATCATCCAGAACGTCGACGAGCTGCTGAGTGCCAGCGGCAACGACCTGGCAATCACCCGCACCTACAACTCCCTGGGCCTCGTCGACGGTGACAACAACGACGGCTGGCGCATCGGCGTGCTGCGCTCACTGAGCATCATCGGCTCGGCCACCGCCCCCGACCGCATCGTCAAGACTTTCGGCGACGGCGCGCAGATCACCTACCTCCCGTCCGGCGGCGGCGTTTATCGCTCCACCGAAGGCGACGGCGCGCACGACACCCTGCAGCTGGTCAGCGGTCAGTGGATCTGGACCGACGGGAGCGCGCACAACACCGAGTACTACAACTCCAACGGCCAGATCGTCGAAGCGCGGGACGCCGACGGCAACCGGTTCACGTACGGCTACACCGGCACGCTGATCACCACCATCATCGTGGTGTCGCCCACGGCCGATGGCTCGAACCCGGGTGAGGGCGGCAACGGTACGACCACCACCATCTCACTCGAATACCTCAACCCCACCACGACCAAGCAATTGCAGCGCATTCGCGTGGCACGCAGCGGCGACGCGGAGCAGGTACTCACGTCTTACGCGTATGACGGCCTTGGGCGGCTCGAGACCGTCACGGTGGATCTCACGCCTGAAAACACCAGCGACTCCAGCACGTACATCACGACTTACGGCTATGAGGGGAACAGCAATCGCGTTGGTTCGATCACGCAGAATGCCGGCGGCTCGAGCAACGTCACCGCGCGCGTCAGCTTCAGCTACATCGAGCAGGACGGCGCGTTCCGTCTCAGGACCTATACCGACGGCGAAGGTCACGTCACCACCTTCACGTACACGCTGGCCAATGGCGGTGGCGGCAGCGGCACGACGCTGCCGGCTGACAATGGCGTGCTTTCGACTACCGAGACGCAGAACGTCTCCAATAACTACACGCTCACTGGCGCGGCCAGCACCACGGACACGCAGAGCTCCAACACCACCCATACGGTCATCAACTCGCAGATCACCACCGGTGCCACGCAGACCGCCACCTACAACCGCAACGACGCGGCGCTGAGTACCACCGACACTCAAACGACGACCGACACGTACAACGTCAACAACGCGCAGATAACGCCCGCGGGATCGCAGACGGATTCGTACACGCGCATCGATTCGGCGCTGAGCACGACGAAGACCACGAATGGTGTCGCCATGCCCCCGCTCAACAGCGGGCTGTTGACCACGCCCACCGCCGGCGCGTGGGGGACCGCGGCGCTGCTCGAAGGCGAGCCCGCCGGCAGCACCGCGTCCGCTCCGCAGATCGCTTTTGACGGCAGCGGCAATGGATTCGCCATCTGGGTAGTGACCACCTCGTCGACCTCGGTGCTGAAGACCGCGCGCTATACGCGTTCGACCAACACCTGGGCATCATCACCAACGACTTTGTATTCGAGCGCGAGCGGAACGCCCGTGCAGGCCTCGCTGGCCATCGATTCGGCCGGCAATGCGCTGGTGGCGTGGCTGACGGGCGCCCAGATCTCGGCGCGGCGCTACAGCAGCGGCAGCTGGGCTGCGGCGACCACCGTAGTCAGCAGCGGCGCGACTGTACGCCCCACGGTTTCCATCAACGGCAACTTCGCCGCCGTCATGTGGGGTGAAGGTTCCGTGGCCTCGCGTGCCGCCTACGTCGCACGCTGGAGCGGAACGGCCTGGACCGCCAAGGTCAACGTCGAAAACCAGTCAACCGCCGCCACCGAGCTGAATGTCGCGGTCGATAACCAAGGCAACGTTCTCGTCGCGTACACGCAGGTCGCGGCCGGCGAAACCGTGTCCTGCGTCTGGACGAATCGCTACTCGGTCAGCGCCAACAGCTGGAGCGGCCCGGTCACGCGCGACACGCTGCTGTCGGCAGCCACTTCGCCGCAGATCGCGCTCGACGCCAACGGCAATGCCTGGATGACCTTCGCGCAAGGCACCGAAACTCTCTACCTGCGCTATACCCGCTCCAGCAATACCTGGACGACGGCCGCGGTCCTCGACAATCTGTCCGGGAACGTCTCGCAGACTTCGCTCGCGGTCGATGCCTCGGGCAATGCCGTGATCGCGTGGGTGCAGGAAACGAGCGGCGTGAACTCGGCCTACGCCAGTGTGTACAACGCCACGACCTCGACGATGGGTCCGGTCACCCTGCTGGAGACCTTGAGCACCACGGTCGCGAGCGGCTCTTTGAAGGCGTCGATGCAGGGATCGCGTGCGTCGGTGATCTGGCTGCAGAACGACGGCACCCGCGACAACACCTACGCCACGACCTTCGATGGCACGACCTGGCGCGCAGCGGCCGCCATCGAATCCAGCACGCAGACGCCAACCGCTCCCGCGGTCGCCATCGACTCGCTCGGCAATGCGATCGCGTTGTGGATCCAGTCGAATGGCACCGCCCCCAGCCTGTACGTCAACCAGTTCAATCCCGGCTCGGGAAGTGGCGCTCCTTACTACTCCGTGCCGGCCGGCGCGACCTGGCAATCGATCGCGCTGACGCTCTACAACGACGGCAGAACGGAGGCCGGCGAGGCCCTGCGCATCGCGCTCGGCAATCCCACGCTCAGCACCGGTCTGCAGCTCTCCGGTTTCCCCGATCCGCTGACGTTTTCGATCAGCACCACCTTCACGGTGCCGCCGTACTACAAGGTGCCGGCCGGAGCCACGTGGCAGTCCATCGCGAACCTGATCTATGGCATCAACAGCGCGGCCGCCGGTGCCGCCCTGCAGACGGCCATGGGCAACCCCGCGCTCGCCACCAACGTCGAGCTGACGAATTTCCCGGCGACGATCACGATCTCGCAATCGTGGGCCGCGCACTATCTCGTTCCCGCCGGTGCCACCTGGCAGTCCATCGCCTCGGCGCTCTACGGAATCAACAGCGCGGCCGCGGGCACCGCGCTGCAGACCGCGCTGGGCAATCCTTCGATCTCCGCCGGCGCGCGCCTTGTCAACATCCCGGCCACGCTGACGGTCACGGTTACCGGCCCGGTGACCGTTCCGCCCTACTACTCGATCCCGTCGGGCGCGAGTTGGCAGTCGATCGCCAACGCGATCTACGGAATCAACAGCGCGGCCGCGGGCAGCGCGCTGCAGACGGCCATGGGCAATCCGCCGCTGACCGCCGGCAACCGGCTCACCAGTCTGCCGGCGACGATCTCGATCGTCACCAGTCTCGCGCCTCACTACCTGGTACCCGCGGGCGCCACCTGGCAATCGGTTGCGTATGCGCTGTACGGAGTGAACAGCGCGGAGGCCGGCGCCCGATTGCAGACGGTGCTCAGCAATCCGGCACTGACCACCGGCGCGCGGCTGTACAGCATCCCGTCTTCGCTGACGGTCACGACGATCAGCACGATCACGGTACCGCCGTACTACGTGATCCCCTCGAGCCCGGGCTGGCAGTCGATCGCCAATACGCTGTACGGCATCAACAGCGCGGCCGCCGGCAGCGCGCTGCAGAGCGCGCTCGGCAATCCCACGCTCACGCCCGGAAACCGTCTGAACAACCTGCCGGCCACGCTGACCGTGGTCACGCAGCAGACGGTCACCGTGCCGCCTTACTACACCGTGCCCGCGGGTGCGACCTGGACCAGCATCACGCAGGCGGTCTACCACACCTCGGATACCGCGGCGGTGGCCGCGCTGCAGGCGGCGACCGGCAACCCCACGCTAACTACCGGACTGCACCTGACGGTGCCGGCGAACCTTACGTACTCGACGGCCACCGCCAGCAGCGCGGCGCGCCAGCCTACCTACGTCGTGTCCCAGGAGACCACAACCGTCCATCACTCGGATGCGATGACGGCGACGCTGAGCACCACGCAGGAAATTACGACGCCGACCGACTTCGACCTGCTCGGGGCGCGCCTCGAGACCACGGAGGTCCGGCCCAACGAGCGCGCCTACAACCTGACCGGCGCGTCGACGACCGTCAACGAGTCACGCACGTTCGGTTTGACCGGTGCGCTCTCGTACCCGCCGAAAGGCTGGGGCGTGGTCGCGGCGCAGACCGTCGCAGGTTCCACCGCCGCGGTTTCCGGACCGAAGATCGAATTCGATGGCAGCGGCAATGGTATCGCGGTGTGGATGACGACCTCGGGCACCACTCAGGCGTTGCGGTGGGCGCGCTACGACGCGACGACGAAGACATGGGGTGCCATGCAGTCGCAGGTGATCGCCACAAACTCCAGCAGTCTCACCCAGGTCACAGCCATTTCCAACTACGCGTTGGCAGTGGACAGCGTTACCGGGAGGGCGGTTTTGTGCTGGGCGCAATCTGTCCCGGGCGGCGTGAATCCGGCGAATCAGCAGTCCCTGCCTGCGGGCACCGTTTATGTCAGCACGTTCAATCCAGCGACGAACACCTGGGCAACGTCGATCAGCGTCGGCCAGGCGATTCGCGAATTCCGGCCGACAGTCGCCATGCGCAATGGCATCGCGGCCGTCAGCTACACCACGTCGATCGTGACCATTCAGAACAGCGGCGCCGGCAACGATACGGACGGCTACCGGGCGTTCGTCTCGCGGTTCAATGGCAGCTCATGGACGCAGGCCGAAAATCGCACCGGTAGTTACAGCTCACAGCTCGGCACCACGGGTTCCGCGATCGGCGTCGACAGTGACGGCAACATTCATGTTTCATGGACTGAGGGTTCGGTCAGTGGCGGAAAAGCCGTCTATCAGCGCTGGAACGGATCGAGCTGGCTGACCTATCCGCAAATTGCCAGCGTCAGTTCACCTTCAAGCGCCACCACCGGCGAATTCGGCGCCAATGGCGACGGATTCGTCGCCGTTGCAGGCGTGCTCTATCGCTACGTGAAGGCCACCGGCATCTGGTCGACTCAGAGCGTCCCCGTCGGCTTCTCGTCCGCAATCGATGTCGATGAAGCCGGCCGTGCGGCCGTCGCAGTTCACACCGGCACGTCGCTGTCGGTGTACACCTTCGATGGTTCGACCTGGTCCGGGCCGGCCCTCATGTCGGGCATCGCGCGGATCAACTCCGCCACGGTGGCCATGCGCAACGGCCGCGCGATCGTGAGTTGGAACGAGGCGAGCGGATCCAACGGAGTCACCTACGCGCGCACCTTCGAAGACGGCGCGTGGGGTACCGCGCAGCAGATCGGCACCAGCATCGGTGGATTCAAGGTCGCGGGTGTGGGTCTCGATTCCACCGCCGACATGCACGTGTTGTGGGCGCTTGGCAGCAGCAGCACGTCGTACACCCTGACCGGCAGGCGGTTCATCTCCGCGGTCAACGCCCCGGGCTACATCACGCTGGACGGCGATCCGACCTGGCAGGAAATCGCGTTCCAGATGTACGGCCAGAACTATTCTGAGGCCGGCGAGCGGCTGCGCATCGTCATGGGCAGCCCATCGCTGCAACCCCTCGGGACGCTCACCGGATTTCCGCAGCAGCTGACGTTCACCGCGAATTTCCCGACCGCGCCGTACTACGACATCCCGGATGGCAACCTGCAAACGGCCGCCAACGTACTGTATTCAAACCCCAACCGCTCCATGCCTTCTCCGGAGGGGCGCATCAAGCTGGAGGAGTTGATCTTCCAGGGCGTGATCACGCGCGTGGGCAACCGGCTCACCGGCATGCCGGCGTCGATCAATCTGACCGCCCCGGAGTTGCTGCCGGCCATCGAGCCGTACTACATCGTGCCGAACGGCGCGACGTGGCGCTCGATGGCGGCGTTCCTCTACAACATCGATAGTGATGCGGCTGGCGTGGTATTGCGCGGGCGCATGAATGGCCCGGCCGACCCGGTTGCGGGCGCCAAGATATTGCGCAGCGCATTGCCGGCGACCATCCGCGTTGACGTGATCTCGACACAGGGCACGACGCCTTACTACCAGGTTCCGCAGAGCACCACCTGGGCCGACATCACCAGCGCACTGTACGGAGCGGCCACTGCGGCGAACCCGGAAGCCGTCGCCGCACTGATCGTTGCATTTCAGAACGCCGATCCGCCCGTCAATTCGATTCCCTTTGGCGGAAAGCTGCGCGGCATGCCGGGCACGCTGCTCTACGACACCTTGCGCACCGACAACGTCACGCCTTACTACGTGGTCGTGGCCGGCGACCTCGCCGCCGGCGTCGACAGCTGGACCACGATCGCGCAGAAGGTTTATGGCGTTCCGGCCGATCCGGCTGCCGGTATTGCGTTGCGAGCGCTGCTGGGCAATCCGTCGCTGAGCAGTGGCGTGCATCTGCTGGTGCCGGCCAACCTCTCGTACGTACCCACGTTCGGTGGGAACACCGTCTACCAGCAGACCGACGTGACGGATGCGCTGAACCTGCAAACTACCTACAAGGCCACGGTGCAGGGACGGCTCACGTCCACGTTGTCGCCCACGGTCAACGGCGCGCGCATCGAGACGCGCTACGACTACGACCTCGACGGCAATCTCACCAGCGTCACGCTGGATCCGGGTGGCCTCAATCGCGTCACCGCGATGACCTACGACGCGAACGGAAACATGAAGAGCTCGCGCGATGCCGCGGGCAACACGGTGGCGCGCGACTACGACCTCACCACGAACCTCTTGCAGTCGGAAACCGTCTACCTGGTGCCGGACCCGGACGGCTTCGGCACGCAGACCGCGCAGTCGCCGCAGATCACGCGCTTCTTCTACGACGGCGAGAATCACCTGCGCTTCACCGTGTCGGCGGATGGGCGCGTGGTCGAAAACCGCTACTTCAACGCCGGCACGCGCCGCTCGACGCATGTCTACGGCGGCACGCCCTACAGCGGCACGATGTCGCTGGCGGCGCTGAACACCTGGGCAACCAATCGCACGCCGGTGGAGCTCACCGAGTACACCTACGATTTCCGCGGCAACATCGCCTCGGCCAAGCGCTACGAGACCACGGATGCGAACGGCGCGGCCGCGGGCACGCCCAGCATCACGGCTTACGTCTACGACCCGCGTGGCAACCTGATCACGGTCATCGATCCGCGCGGCACCGCCACGACCGGCGATCTCAATGACTTCAAGACCAGCTACCTCTACGACGGTCTCGGCCGCCTGAAGCAGAAGGTCGAGTGGCTGAGCGGCACGGACGCGCGCACCACGCTCAACAACTACCAGGACACGCTCAACAACGTCGTCACCACCATCAGCAGCAGCACGCAGCCCGTGGGGCGCGTGACGACCACGACCTACGACAAGAGCGGCATCGTCACCACCGTTTCCAATGCGGACACCGGCGGCACCAGCTTTGGACAGACGCTCTACGCATACGACCTCGACAATCGCCTGCGCATGGTCACGGATCCCACCGGTGTGCGCAGCTACGTGCTGTACGACAACGTGGGCCGCAAGTCCGGCGAGGTCGACGCCGAAGGCCGCCTGACGCGCTATGCGTATAACCGCGCAGGTCAGGTCATCAAGGCCGTGCGCTATTCGAATGCACTGTCGAGCACGGCGCTGGCGACGCTCGTCAGCGCCGGTGTGCCCGCCAACGTCACGGTCGAGTCGCTGCTGGCGACGCTGACGCTGGATGCGACGCGCGACCAGACCTCGCGGCTGGTCTATGACAAGGCCGGACGCCTGGTCTATTCGATCGATGCCGGTGGCTCCGTCACCCGCAATATCTATGACGGCGCGCATCGCGTGACGGAAGTGGTGAGCTATGCCACGACGCTGAGCATTGCCGCCAGCATCGACGAGCTCGATGCCGCGACCATCAGCGTGCCCAGCAGCTCGAGCGATCGGCACCAGCGCAACTTCTACAACGCCGACGGCATGCTGGTGGCGACACTGGACGGCGGCGGCTACCTGGTCGAATTCGTCTACGATTCCTTCGGCCACCTGCAGCGACAGATAGGTTACGCCGCGCCGACCACCGCGGCCGATCGTGCCGCGGGCTCACTGGCCACGCTGCGCGCCTCGGCAGACGATACGCCCGCGGCCGACGTCAACAGCTACTTCTACTACGACGGCCAGGGCCGCCTGGTCGGCGTGCTGGACGCCGAAGGTTTTCTCACCGAGTCGAAGTACGACCTGGCGGGCAATGTCGCGCAGAAGATCCGCTACGAAAAATCCACGACCTACAACGCCAGTCTCGCGACCGTTCGCACCGCCGCGACCGGCCCGAAGAACCAGAGCACGACCTACGCCTACGATGGCGCAAGTCGCCTGATCAATTCGACGAACTTCGAGGGCACGCCGAGCTCGTTCACGTACAACGCCTTCGATCAGGTCACTTCGGCCACACTGGCCGACCGAACCACCCAGAAGCGCTACAACGCCATGGGATGGGTTACGCAGGAGCTGTCGGGCGAGGGCAGCTTGCGCATCACCGGCGGCATGACTCCAGCGCAGATCGAGGCGATCTGGACGCAATGGGCCATGTCGCACAGCTATGACAGTGCCGGCCGCCGCAAGCTGACCACCGACCAATACGGCAATCGCACCTGGTACTACTACGACGTCGATGGCCGCGCGCGGTACGCGATCCGTGACCTGGGCAACAATACCGGCGAAGTCACCGAGTCCAGATACAACGCGCTGGGTCAACTCACCGAGACGATCGTGTATAGCGGCCGGATGGGCATGACGTCGATTGGCGGCGGCCTCGTGAATGCGACCGTCACGAATGCGGTCAATGCGATTGCGAACGCCAGCAACGATGCGCACGAATACCTGACCTACAAAGTGACCGGTGATGTCGCGAGCCAGCGCGACCAGACAGGGGCACAAACCGATTACTCGTACAACGCATTCGGCGAAGTCACGAACCAGTTCGAGAAGCAGACGGCGAGCGTCACCACCGAACATCGATACGGCTATGACAATCGAGGCCTGCAGACCAGCACGCGCTGGGATCCCACTGGCATCGATCGCACCGAAGGCCGCGTCTACGACGCCTTCGGCAGATTGAAGTCGACAGTCGATCAAAGCGGTCGCGGCACCAGCAGCGACTACGACCGGCTCGGCCGTGTGGTTGCCACGCACGCCGGCATCGCGGGTGAGGACGCGCGCTTCGAATACGACGCGTTCGGCCGAGTCTTGCGCAGCTACGATGCGTACAACCAGCTGACGACCTTTGTCTACGAAGACGCGTTCAAGCGCTCGATCATGACCACGCCCGAGGGTGTCGTCGTCACGAACACGCATTACGCCACGGGCGAGACACTCAGCGTCATCGATTCCGACGGACGCGGCCCGACTTACACCTACAACAAGGACGGGCAGCTCACCGGCATCTCCGACGGTGGCGGCACGCTCGAGACCCGCACGTACGATCGCGACGGCCGACTGGACTTGCACACCGACGGTCGCGGGGTCAACACGCGCTTTGCGTACGACGCGGCCAGCCGGGTGTTCACTCGTACGCAGGACGAGGGCGGTCTGGCGCTCCTGACCCGCTACGACTACGACGGCCAGGGCCGTGTAATCCGCGTGACCGAGCCCAACAACCGCGTCACTGAGACGGCGTACTACACCGACGGACGTATCAAGCAGATCGCCGTCGATCCTGCCACCCTCAACCTGCGCACCTACTTCGAGTATGACCTCAGCGGCAACGCGGTGAAGATGGTCGAGGGCTACCAGTCGTCCCAGGCGCGCACCACGGTCTATCTATTCGACACGCTCGGACGCCGTTACGAAGAAGTGGTCGATCCGACGACTCTTGGCGGCACGCTCGACCTGCACACGCAGTACAAGTACGACGCCCACGGTAACCTGACGCGCAAGATCGACGCCAGCGGCTATTCGACCTGGTACGTCTACGATGCCGACAACCGCCTGCAGTACACCGTCAATGCGCTCGGCAATGTCACGCGACAGACCTATGACCTGAACGGCCGCGTGATCGCGGCCACGCGTTACGCGACACCCGTGACCGTAGCCTCGTTCGGCAATGTCGTCAGCACGCTGAGCCCGACGAGCAGCGCGAACGATCACATCGAACGCACGGTGTACGACCGCGACGGTCGCGCGGTTTACACCATCGACGCCATCGGTACCGTCGCCGAGCGCAGCTACGATGCCTCGGGCAACGTGACGCGTTTGTTGCAGTATTCGCGCGGCATCGCCGTCGGTGGCACGTACACGTCCATTTCCTCGGTAGTCACGGCGCTGGCCGCCGCGGGCAACACCGCCGGCACGCCAGGCGTCAACGATCAGGTGAACTGGACCGCGTACGACTTGCGCGGCCGCGCCAAGTACTTCGTGGACTCGCGCAGTCTCGTGATCCGCAACAAGTACGACGGCGGCGACAATGTGCTCGAGAGCCGCGCCTATGCCACGGCGTACACCGGCACCCGCACGCTGAATCTGCTGGATGCCTGGGCCACCGGCTCGGTCGAAACCAACACGGCGAACCGTACGACGCTGCATCGCTACGATGGCGCGGGCCGCGAGAAGTACACCATCGACGCGCAAGGCGGCGTCACCGAATACACCTACGACGGCATCGGCAACGTCACGCGTTCGCTCTCGTACTCCAAGGCGATCTCCACCAGCGGTGCGCTGGACACCTTTGTGCAGATCCAGACGGCGCTCGGCACCGCTGGCAATTCGGCCACGGATGCCATTGCCGCGCAGCGCGTCCAGTGGATTGCCTACGATGCGGCAGGCCGCGCGGAATTCACCGTCGATTCGATCGACGGCACCTACGGCAGCGTGAAGCGCGCTGTATACGACGCCGTGGGCAACATCCAGCACACGCAGGCCTTCGCGGTCAGGCGCCTGATTTCGGCAGCCACCGACGTCGCAACGCTGCGCAGCTGGGCCTCGGCGAACTTCGCCGACGGCGATCATGTCTCCTCGTACTGGTTCGACGCCGCCGGCCGGCAGCGCTTCGCGATGGATGCAGAAGGCTTCCTGACCGAAACGCGCTTCAACGACGCCAACAACAGCGTCACGTCGGTCGGTTACGCGCTCGACGCTGCGACACAAGGGCTCGCGCGTTCGTCGACCCTGGCGCAAGTGACTGCCACCACCGCGCTTTCGGCCAACAACGTGGGCGCGCATGTCGAGAGCACCTGGCGCGACGCCGCGGGACGCGAGCGTTTCCGGCTCGATGCGGAACGTTATCTCACCGAAACCCGTTACAACGATGCGGGCCTGCAGCAGACGCGTTATGAGTATGGCGGTCAGCTTGCGCAGAACCGGCTCACGGCGACCTCATCGCTGAATGATGCAGCGGCCGCCGCGGGTGAAGTCGCCTTCAGCGCGGGCACCGGAAACGCCGTCGAAACCTTCGACGCCGCGGACCGGCTCACGCGCATCACGTATTCGCTCGACGGTTCGTCGGACGTCTATGGCTACGATGCGTTTGGCAACAAGACGTCGTACACGAACCAGAAGAGTTCCGTCTGGAACTATGTCTACGACTCCGCTGGTAACCTGCTCGAGGAAGTGACGCCGCCCGTCGCGTTGAGCGTGGTGAGCGCCGGCGACACCAGCGCGCTGACACTCACGCCCGATACCGCGCGCATCGTGACCAAGATGACGTACGACATCTTCGGTGGCGTGCAGACGCGCACCGAAGGCGTCCGTCGCTACACGAATGGGAATCCGGACACCACGGCCGGATCACGCCTGACCAGCTATGGCTACGACCGTCTCGGCCGCCAGACTTCGGTCACGCTGCCCACCTTGTCGGTCTACTCGGCGCCGAATCTCGACGAACAGAACATCGATAACGCGACCATGCGTCGCGAGACGACACCGTTCACGCCCGTGACCACTGTGACCTACGACGCGCTCGGCAACGCCGTCATGAACGTGGACGTCGGCGGGGCGTACAGCCACAAGGCTTTCGACAACCTGGGCCGCGTGGTCTACGAAGTCGACGCGCTCAACAAAATCATCAAGTACGAGTACGACGCGTTCGGCAACAAGACCGGTGCCACGCGTTATGCGGGCGGGTTGCTGACCGGCCTGACTCAGAGCTCGGCGTGGACACTCGCGGAGATCATTCCGAAAGTTCAGCCTGGCTCTGCTGACCGGAAGGTCACGACCGCGTACGACCACCGCAATCTGCAGATCAGCGTGTTGCAGCCGCAGGCAGACGTGTACGTCACTGTGCCAACGACACCCGGCGGCAATACGGTTCAGACCGCAGCGGGAGAGTCCAAGTACAAATATGACGCGTTCGGACAGGTCACGAGCACGCAGGTGCTGGTCGATCCCACGCCGGGGGCGCTCAAGTATCTGACCACGTATTTCTTCTACGACGGGCGCGGCAATCAGACCTACAAGGTCGATGCCCAGGGTTACGTCACCCGGCAGGAGTTTGACTCGCGCGGCAATGCCACGCGCGTGACCGAGTTCGCGCAGGCGCTGATCTCGCTGCCTCCCGGCAATCCGCCGGCCTACACGGCGATCAATCATCTGTCCGCGCCCAACGCCGCGTCGGGCTACGACCGCGACATGCGCATGACCTACGACACGCTCGGCCGCATGACCTCGCGCTCGATGGCGGAAGTCGAGACCTCGCAGAAGACCGCCAGCGGAATCGAGACGACGTTCCAGACTCAGACCACCAGCTTCACCTACGACGCCGTCGGTAACCAGACCAGCGAGTCGAACGCGCTCGGGGCCACCTACACCTATTACGACGTATTGGGCCGGGTGATTGCGATTGCCGAGCCGACACGCAACATCGACGGGACCGCCACCGTCAATGCCACGCCACTGACCGAACTGCTGCGAGACGTGTACGGCAACATCGTGTCGGAGATCCGCTACGCCACGTCGACCTCCGCCACGTTGGGTGGCTACACCGTGCCCGGCGGTGCGCGCCAGCAGTCGTTCCTGCAATACGATCTGTACGGTCACGCCACGCGCACCACCGATTCGGCGGGTGCCAACCGCTTCGTGTCGTACGACGTGCGTGGCAATGTTGCGAAGGAATGGCAACCGGTCACGACTGCGGACAACAACACGCAGACGCTCGTGACCATTCACGAGTACGACGCAGTGGGGCGCGAGATCGCAACCATCACGCCGCTGCGTCGCTCGGACGCATTGCCTCAGGCCACTACCGCCGCGCGCATGGACACCATGCGCCTTTCCCAGAACTACGTGCCGCCCGAGTGGACCGGCGAGAACGCGATTCAGATCGTCTGGCCGCAGCAGCCCGTGGGCAGTGTGCGCGTCGATGTCACGTACGTTCAGTACTCGCGCAATCAGGCGGACGGCCCAACCGTTACGCGATCGGAAACATTCTCGAATGTCACCGAGCAGGCCGTGATGCGCTGGACGGAAAATGGCAGCGCCGAAAACGCGGGTGTGCTGCGCATCGTCAGCGTGGTCGCGTGGAAGAATGTGAACGGGACGCTGGTGCAGATCGGCACCTTGCCGACGACGTACCTCACGATCGGCTACAGCCAGAAGGCCTACAACGCGTTCGGTGAAGTGACCAAGGAGGGAACCAACCTGTCGCGCCAGTCGGATATCGGCAATTTCCAGGTGCTCAACGAGTACGACAACGCAGGACACCTGTGGCGCACGAATGCGGGCGACGGCGCCCGCAAGATTTACTATTACGATGCGGCGGGCCGCCGCACGGCCGAGGTCACCGCCCGGGGAACTACGGACCTGATGACCAGGAATCCCGCGACCGCGCTCACGTTGACCGCGGCCGAAGGGGCCCGTGTCGAAAACGTCTTCAACGGCATCGACCAGTTGGTCGAACAGCGTCTGCCGCGGTTCACCGCCGCGAACGGCAGCGTGGCCGCGCCCTCCCAGAAGCGCGACCTCGATCGCTGGGGCAACGTCGTTCGTGGCACGGACACCGCGGCACAGACGACGCTGTATCGCTACAACGTGTTGGGCGAACTGCTCGAAGCGAAGCAACCGCAGGTGTCGATCCTCGACACGCGTACCTCGTTCACGGCCGTCAATGGCACGCCCACCGTCACCAACTACTACGATTTGTACGGCCGGCTGATCGCGATGCGCGACGCCAATGGCAACCTCAACTGGAACGAGCTGAATGCGGCCGGCCAGCTGCTGGTCGAAAGACACGCCGATGGTGGTGCCAAGACCTTCTCCTACGACATCTACGGCAACCAGACGCTGATCGTGAACGAGATCGGCAAGTGGGTGGTGCAGGCCTACGACAACGCCAATCGCCTCACGCAGGTGAAGACGCAGTACTCGAGCTTGCCGGATGGTGCCGGCGGGGTGACCCGATCCTATCTGGTCCGCGATTTCACCTACGATGCCGCGGGCCGCAGGATCTCGGAGACCAGCGGCGAGACCAAGGCCGACGGCACACCCGAAAAAACCCTGACATTCTATGACAACAACGGGAACGTCTCGAGTCGCCGGACCGCAATGGGCGCCACCAGCTGGTTCGAGTACGACATCTTCGGAAACCTCGTCAGCCAGAAGGACGCGGCAGCCGGCCAGCTGAAGTGGACCTACGACGCCTTCGGCCACGTGCAGACGCACACCGACATGAGTGGCGTGGTGATCACGTACACGTATGACGCTGCCAGTCTGCTCGACAAACAAACCGCCGCGTCCATCGGCCAAAACATCGACTACGACTACGACTCCGCCGGGCATCTGATCAAGATCAACGACACTGGCGTCGGCCGGGTAACCAACCTCGGCTATGACACCGCGGGTCGGCGCGTGCGCGAGCAGACCATCATCGCCAGCTTGACCCACGACGACGTGAGCACCACGTACGACGCACTGGGCCGCGAGTCGACGCTCACGGGCCTGCGCTGGAACGTCACCTACCAGTACGACTCGCAAGGCAATCGCACGCGTACCAACGGTAATGCGCTCGATCACAACAATGTCTGGCGCAATTCCGACCTCTGGTACACGTACGACTCGATGAATCGCGTCAAGCTGAGCCAGGCCGAATACCTCGTAGGCGTTCTGACAGTCAACGAGAAGCAGGGAGCTTCGATCTTCTACGACCTCGCGGGTCGCCGCACCGAGGTCGACCAGTACGGCACCGACATGCTGCAGAAGACCGACAACTGGAACAGCTCCACGCAGTCGCACGAGATCTCGTATCGCAGCCGATTTGGCTACTACCGGGAAACTTATTACTACGATGATGCAAATCGCATCACGGGCGTGGCCCGATCGGGCGAGTTCCAGAACCTGGTCGACGGTCGCGAGTCTGGACTGCCCACTCTGATTCCACTCGATACCGTGCTGACCCGGAACTACGACAATGCCTCGCGCATGATCCGCGAAGATTCGTGGCGCACGGATAACACCACCACGCTTTACAGCTACGACGACGATGGCCGCCTGGTTCTGCAGACGACGCGCACGCTGTCCTTCACCACCGGTTCGCGCGACAGCGAGACCGAATTCCACTACGACGACGCCGGCGTGCAGCGCTGGTACACAGTCTCCGGCTACGGGCGCAACCCGACGACCGGCGCCGAAGTGCGCCGCTACATCAGCAGCTATCAAAACAGCTACCTGCTGGCCGACACTTACCTGCTGGCTTCGCAGAGCGCGGTATCCGTGCAGGGACCGGACGCACCATTGCTCGGCGGCCTCACGACGCGCACCTATAACGCGAATCGCGAGCTCGTCAGCCAGATCGACACGAAGAACACGCTGTACAGCCGCTGGTTCTTCAACAACGCGAACGGCGAAGTGATGACGGTGGTCGGTGGGTCGAGCGTCAATGCGGGGAATGTCGCCAACGTGGTCTCGGTCGTGCTGAACGGCGGCGGCACCACCTACCGGCCTCAGCATTTCTTCTATGCGAACGGACAATCGGTGGGCAGCTTCGGCAACGTGTCGCGTGGCAATCCCAACGACAACATCGTGCGCCCGAATTTCGACGTGAACTTCACCAAGTCGCTCGACCAGGTGAACCCGACACAGGTGTCCGAGGCGGTGGTGCGCGCGAACGATACGTTGCGGACCATCGCCGCGCGCTACCTGGGCGACTCGAATCTCTGGTACCTCATTGCCGAGGAAAACGGGCTGTCGAACCCGGATGCGACGCTCGCGGTCGGACTGACGCTGCGATTGCCAAACGAGGTCATCTCGCTTTCCAACAGCGCTGGCGTCTTCAAGCCGTTCGATCCTTCGCGCGCCCTCGATCCCATGACGCCGCACATGGTGGTAGTTTGGAAGCCGCCGGGTCCGAATCGTTGTGCGGAAGCGGCGATGATAGTGGTCATCGTCTTTTTCATCGTAGTGGCGGTTTACACCATGGGTACTGCGGCGGCGGCTGCGGACGCCGCCGCCGCCGCGGGAGCCGCCGTGAGCGCGGGTTCTGTTGCAATGGCAGCGGGCAGCGCCGCCATCAGCAGCGTTTTCATGCAAGCCGCGTTTGGAGGCATGGCCGTCCTCCAGGGCGGACGATTTAGCTTTGACTGGAGGTCAGTGGCGGCTGCGGCTCTGACCGCCGGGATCACGAACGGACTTGGACCGGCAATCAGCGGAATGGCAAGTTCGATATCCAGCGTTCCTGCCGTGCAGCAGGCGATCACTGGCGTCGCGCAGAATGTCATCGGGCAAGGCGTCAATATTCTTCTGAAGACACAGAGCGCCTTTGACTGGAAGGGGGTTGCATTCGCCGCGGTCACCGCGCCCATCAGCGGCGCTTTGCAGAAGTTTGCGGGATCAGACCCAGGGAATGCCGTCAGTTTCGTCAATAGCACCGTATTCGGCTTTGTGCAGACGATGGCACGCGGTGGAAAAGTGGACGTGCAGAGATTCGCGATGGACGCGTTCGGCAACTTGATTGCTAGCGCGGTAGCTAGTTCGTTGAGCAGCAAGGCCATCCAGGCGGAGGTGGCTGAAGCTGAGCGACTAAACAGCCTAGAAGAAAACTTCCTGCGCACATTCAACGAAAATCATCCTGACGCGGCTGAAGAATTCTTCTCGTTGAATGAGCTTACCGACTCACCGAAATTAGACTCTCCGAGCCCGATATTGGCGGCACTCGATGCCAATAGCGTCGTTGAAATAAGGCCATCACGTGTCGTGGAACGTGGCGACACCTACGCAGGAATCGCCAAGGCGTTCTACGGAGACGAGCGCTACACGTCCGCGATCCTGATGGCAAATGGAGTCGACCCGACCTATGGCGAATTGCACGGCCTTCAAGTCGGGCGCGAGCTGCTCCTTCCGAACCTGAACTCCGCAACTCCTGAGTTGCGCGAGGCGATCCTCAAAACCGGAACCACGATTCTCACCGCCGATCAGGCGGTGACCGACGAAATCGCGCGCGCGAGAGAGTACGAACGGATGGTTGATCTGGCGACCAATCATCCGAACACGTTTGGCGGGACTGTCGCGATCTCCAAGCTGACGGGACTATCCTTTGACGAGGTCATCGAGCAACGCAACCTCATCGGTCAGATGGCGTTGAACAACATGACTGGCGAGCAACGCTGGGACATGGTGTCGGCAATCTCGGGAATACCAAACCTTCCGCGTGCGTTCCAAGCCGCGGAGGACGGGTACAACAGGTTCATGAACAACCCGGCGACCGTACGGACTTTGGGAGCGGTGGGATTGGTAGCCAACATCTTCGAGGCTGCGGGTTCGGGAACCGCTGCCGTGTTCACGGCTGAAACGGGAGTGGGAGCGGTCGGATTCGGCTCAGTGTTCTTGCTAAGCGTAGATCAGGCGCAGGCGAACGCGCGGCAGTTGTGGACGGGTCAGTACAAAACTCCGGAGTCGGTTCAGTTGCTCGAGCAGGCGGGCGTAAACCCTGTGGCCGCAAATTTGCTGGTGGCCGGAATCTCTGGCGGCGGAAATATCGCGGCCACCGTGTCCGTCGAAGGTCGGCTTGCCGCGACCGGTGGATTGATGAATGGCCGCACTTGGCGTTCGCCCTTGTACCAGTTAAACGCGGAGCCGGGAGCTTTCAACACCTACGGAGGGCCCCCACTTGGCATTCGTTCACCACTCGGGAATTCACCGCTACTGCCGACTGAAGGCAATGTAGGCACCGCGCGCGATCTCCTTGCTGCAGGTACCAAGGGCGACAACTTGACTCCTCATCACATTCCTTCGGCCAATCACATGGACCGGTATGGGATTTCCTGGGATGACGCCTTGGCCATGAACATGGAGCACCCGTTTCCCGGATTTGGCGGTCGCCATCGTGCCACTTTCACGAATGGCACCCAGGCAGATGCCTACATGAGTGCGCGCGATGCTTTGGCGGCGGGAGTTCGCGACTCACGCGCCATTTACCAGCGGCAGGGGCTATATTCGCCCGTGTTGAGGGCGCAATTCCAAGAATTGATTCAGAGACAGCTGGCTACCTATCCAACGATTTTCAAGAAGAAATGATCAGTGAAAACGGCATGATGGAGCTACGGAAACTACGCGACAGCCCGAGGCCGCAGGACGAAATCGCCTTCGAGGACGCGATCGCCAGATTTCATCTTGAGAACGGTCCAGCGGCTCTATCGCCGTTGTTCAGCCTTTTCGACGACGCCGCTAAGTCGCATACCAGAATGTTCACGATCATCCACGCCGCCGAGACGTTCGATGATCAGACCTATGTGGCTGCTTTACTGAGCGAAACGGCGGCCCTTGCGGATTCCGCTCCCAGATGGCTGAAGGTGCTCTACATGCGGGTGTTGAATTCTGACTCAGCCCGCGCTGAACTCTTGGCGCAGTCGGGTCGTGCCGGTAGTGGCATCCGCGATGTCTTGGCCAGCGCACTGGACTCCGTCGTGGCGGATCGTCCGGAATTTGGGGCTCGGGTTGCCGCCTTGAAAAACGCGATCGGCTGATGGCATGACTCAAAAGTGAGGCGATGGTCCCGCTCAGCCACCCTGACACCGAGCCACAGAGTATGTAATCCGGCTATCCGACTGGACGCTTCCAACCGGCGATTGAATTCAACTCCAAACGGAAGAAAGCGGCAGCCCGCGAACACATGATCCGGCGGCCGAGCCCGTTTAAGTGTTCTTTGATGTGCATGGTGAGCCCTTGACCGACGGACTGCGCGGACTGGCTGAAGTAGGCATGGAAAAAAGCCTTTTGATCCTTTTTCAGTAGCCCTCAGTCGGTCGAGCCTAGTTGCTCGGGCTGCTTTAACTAGCGGACTGCGTGCGGATTGCCTCGGTCCTGATCAACAGATGAATTGCATTTGTTCCTTTCGGAATTCCCTAAACCATCTCCCAGTCCCCCGGATATCTCCCCGTAGCTTCGCCCCAAAGCGGGGGTACGAAGCCGACCTTTTAGTTAACGGTTCGTGCCTGCCCCGGCAGCGCGGGTACATGCACAGGGGAGCAGGGGAAGCATATGGTCGCAGTGGTCTCGGGTTCCGGTCTCGGTCTCTTCAACAATTCCGGCGCTGCCGGCAATTCGAACGTCGGCCGGGGACGCGAACAGATCTTCGTCAACACGACCACCGGCAACCTGGTGGTCCAGTCCGTCGACGACACGCTGAGCGCCCTTGGCCTCGATTTCGCGGCCATCCGCACCTACAACTCCCAGGGCCTCACGGACGAAGACAATAACGACCAGTGGCGCCTCGGCGTGCACCAGAAGGTCGCGCTGACGGCGGGCACGGTGAACACGGCCGGCAGCGTGGTCACCAAGACCTTCGGCGACGGCACCGAGGTCAAGTACAACTGGAACGCCACGCGCTCGCGCTACGAGAGCACCGACGGAGACGGCGCCAACGATTTCCTGACCTGGAATTCGACCAACTCCACCTGGACCTGGACCGATGGCAGCAGCCGCGCCACCGAGGAATACGGCCTGGTCAATGCGGTTCAGCGTATCAAGTTCTCGCGCGACACCGATGGCAACGCGATCACGTACAACTACACGGGCGCGTTGCTCACCAGCCTCAACATGGCGGGCGCGACCGCGCAGACCGTCAACTTCACGTACAGCGGCAACAACCTCACGGCGATTTCCGTCGTCTCCAATGGCGTCACGCAGACGCTGACGCGTTACAGCTACGACGCCTCGAACCGTCTGCAGACGGTCACGGTCGACCTCACGCCCGGTGACAACTCGGTCGCGGACAACGTCACCTACACGACTACGTACACCTACGACAGCACCAGCAAGCGCATCGCGTCGATCGCGCAGAAGGACGGCAGCTCGGTCGCGTTCACCTATCAGAACATCAACGGCAACTATCGGCTGAAGACGGCGACCGATGCCCAGGGCCGCGTCACCACGTTCAATTACTCGACCGTCACCGGTACGCCGTCGATCTACCAGCAGACCGACGTGGTCGACGCGCTGGGGCTGACGACTACCTATCTCAAGGACACCGCGGGCCGCCTGCTCAGCGTGCAGACGCCGACGGTCGGCGGTGCGCGCAT